>Ga0172362_10003297_pt1 | contig 13952 bp, 15 predicted proteins | sample LakKivs1_kivu2a2_FD_114534 | JGI IMG/M metagenome (GOLD analysis project Ga0172362, IMG submission 114534) | Sediment microbial communities from Lake Kivu, Rwanda - Sediment s1_kivu2a2 | ecosystem: Environmental > Aquatic > Freshwater > Lake > Sediment | place: Rwanda: Western Province, Lake...
AAATTGATAACTACCTTTTTTACAAAAAGGTAGTTAGTCTGTTTTTTTAGGTGATGCATGCATCACCTAAAAAAATTGATAGTTAGATTATGTTATTTGTGATAATAGTAGAGAATACTTATGGAATCTCCCAATAGTTCTGTTTCTTATTTTATTCGTAGTCCTATTTCTCCTATGAAGCGCCCCTTATTTGATGATGAAAATGAAGAACCAAACAAGGTTCATTTATCACCTCTTAGAACTCCGGTTGTTACCTGTAAAGTTCTTCAAAAATTAAGTGGTATTGCTTCTCCTGTCTCTGTGGAAACACCCAGTAGATTGAGATTTATGACTCCTATGTCTAAAAAGAATAAAGGTTCTTATGGAGAAGTAGAAATCTTTTCTACCCCTGATTCTACACCCGTTGCAGTTAAAACTGTATGGGTTAATCGATTGAAGATTAAACACGCTTCAGCTCAACTCCCAATGGACTTTAATTCCAATAATATTGATGACTTAGAAAATGAAATCAATTCACTTTCTATGAATCGTGAAGGATGCATCAAATTTCTTGGTGCTGAATTTACTCCCACAAATGAACCTCTCGTTCAAGTTAATCTCTTCATGGAAGCCGGAACTCCCCTCGAGGAAGTTCTTAAAACTTCTGATGAAGAAAAAAGAAAAATACTGGCTGATGAATGGATTGCTGTTGTTAAAAATCTTAACAATGGTGAAATAAAAGTCTCTGACCCTAAACTTAAGAATACATTAATCAAAGATGGTAAAATATGTTTGTGTGATGTTGATTTTCGTGTAAAGCCAAGACTTACTGGTCTGTATGAAACTTATGAAAAAGCTCTTAAATATAAGAGGGCTTTATGGATTGCTTATCAAGAAATCGTTCATTATGGTGAATGGAATAATTACGAGAATTTCATGAGAAATCTTCGTGAAAAGTCTATGGAATTGTCTGCTGAACACCTGTCTGATTTTTAAATTATAATTGTAAAAAAGAAAATCTTATTATCAAGTAGTATATGATTTATAAAGAATTAGTTCAAGATTATTTAAAACAAAACAAAACAACTGTTATCATATTTATTATTGTAGTATTATTAACATTCCCCCTTGAAAGTATTGTTATACCAGAATTATACGGAAGATTATACATTGGAATAGGTAATGATAATGGTAAAAAATTGTTTAAAAAAATTGGTTTTATTATTTTAGCTATTATTGGTGTTTGGGTAGTTATACAAATTTTTTATTTTCTTAAAAATTGGTTATTAGGTAAAATTTTACCTTCTTATTTAGAATTTACTACCAAAAAATTATTCGGTAAAATTATCGAAAATTATGAATCAAACTACCAGGACATCAAAATCTCCAAAAATATCTCCAGATTATTTGAACTATCAAGAGACCTTAAAGACTTATTCTATTATTGCAGCAGCACCCTTCTACCATTAATGCTTACCATTTTAGTCGTCAATATCTACTTTTTTACAGTTGACTGGAAAATTGGATTCGCAAGTTTTATTAGTCTTTTAGTTCTATTCATTGTATCTATGTATTTTGCTATTAAAATAATCAATGTAAGTGCCGAAAGAGAAGAAAAATATTTTGCTATGAATGAAAAAGTTTATGATAGCTTTGAAAATCTTATGAATATTTATCTGAATAACGAAAAAGATAGCGAACTTAAAAAAACCGATGAAGCTCATAAAGAACATACTCTTCATTATATCAAACAATTAGATTATGTAAATTATATGGTGTCATCCACTTCCATTATATCTGTTATTATATTTTCCCTGGTAATAGGAATCACTTATTATAATCTCAGGAAAGGTATCTTTGATAAACAAAAATTTATTACCATTTCTTTGATTATTATATATTTCCTGGGTTTCCTTATTCAAATGACTACATGGATGCCTGAAGAATTAATGAGATTGGGAATTATTAAACATTCATCTGGTTTTATTAAAAGTATTCTCAAAGGTGAAAGAAAAGATTTCTATAAAGATCCGATGCTTAAAGGAGGAGATATTGAATTCAAAAATATTACCTATTCCTACCGCAATGGAAAAATTGATATCTTTAAAAATTTCTCCTTTACCATCAAAAATAAATCAAGAGTAGCCATATTAGGCTCCAGTGGCTCAGGTAAAACTACCCTCATGAAATTATTATTAGGATTACATAAATTAAATGAGGGAACTATTACTATTAATGGTATTCCTGTTAATAAAATTAACCCTCAAGATTTAAGAGATGAAGTTAATTATATTAATCAAAGAACTAATTTATTTAACGGCTCTGTATTAGATAATATGAAATATGGTAACGAAATTAACGATGAAAGATTAATAGATATTTTGAAAAAATATAAATTGGATGAAAATTTCAAAAAACTTAAAAATGGAATTAAAACTGATGTTGGAAATCAAGGTAAAAATGTTAGCGGAGGTATGCAAAAAATTATTATGAACGTCAGAGGTCTATTCAAAAAAGGCAGCTATATCATATTTGATGAACCATTAGCCGGATTAGACTCTGAAACCAGAAAGAAGATGATTAAATTGATTGATGAAATGACCAAAGATAAAACTTTAATTATAATTACACATGATAAGGAGATATTAGGAATAGCTGGTGATGTGATAAATTTGGATAAATTACGTAAGGAAACTTAGTCTCTTATAATTAAACATTTTAAAATCCCATCTATACATATGATAAACCTTTTCTTCCAATTCTTTTGTAAAATATGATTTTATATCAGTTGTTAAACGTTTTCTTTGATTTATATGTGGTAATTTTGGACAATGTATGTTGTATTTCTTTTTAAATAATTTAAAATCTTTTTTTAAATTCTCGAAGCGTAGAGTTTCATCCATTCCATTTATTCCGTTTTCATTTATTACAAACTCCCATTGCGGCAATATTACCACAAAAGGCTCTACCTTATATCTATAATATTTATCCAATTCATTATATACCCAATCTATAAAATCTTCAAATGTAAGGTCTGAACCTAAAAAATGGTAAGCGCTAATTATTCTATCATAAGGATTTCTTACTATACAAAATTTTTTGTAATGTGATAATTTCTTTTTTATATATTTTTTTGGATTATTATATATATCCATATAAGTTAGATGATTTAATACTTTGTTATTCCTTATTCCCCATAAGTGCTTTGTATCGCATAAAAATATACTTGTTAAGAAAAATATAAAAAGTCGCCAAACTTGATTTCTCATTGAAGATACCATCCAATGTGAAAATCTTGTCTCCCTGAATATAAATCTTATCACAAAATCCAATCTCCAATTTCTCTTCAATAATAACTTCTCTATCGATGAACCACCCGCCTTTGGTATATGGAAAAATAATAATCTTTTATATATCATACTCTCTTTAAAAAAAAATTGATTCTTTTTTAAACCATTTTACTTATCACAATAATTCAGTATGACCGAATTATCTGATCTTAATCATTATTTCTGGGATATTCCCAAATTTATCGATGAATCCGTTCGCGGTTTTAACCCCCTTAATAAAGGTTTCTTTATTGAATATATTGACAATGCTAAACAATGCTATAAATGCCGTGAATTATTCAATGTCTTTCACAAAACTAATAAACATTTATGGTGTCCATGGTGCTTCGTTAAGCATCACTGCACATTGTATAGAGATGATGATAAAATTATCATTACTCTCAAATATTCTGGTAAAGAAATTTTCTACTTTACTCAGATAAAGAATTATCAAGAACTTCTTGATGATAATAAGGATATTCCTAATTATAATACCTTCTCCAATTCTTTTAACGACCACTTCTGATAATAATTCATACTACTCCTACTGTTCTTTCTCTCTACCATATTTATCGCCTCTTCTGCACTATATCTATTTTTATACATCAAATATGCAGCTGCCCCACAATTACTCCTTCCTTTACCAGCAAAACAATGTATCAATATTCTTTGGTTTTGATGCGAATCCAATATCCTAAAAAGTTTATGATAATCCTCATGTGTAGGCGCATTATAATCTGGCACCGATATATTATAATACTTTATCTGAGTATCCTTTATCCAATTTACCTCACTATTTCCATACTCATTCTCCCCCAAAAAACCTATTACCACATCAAAATTTGATACCACTGACCTATACTCCCTTGTGGGCAAACTTGATACATATAACTTATCATCTATCGAAAATAAATGAAAATCTTGATATATCAAACCTGTGTATTTTCCTATGTTGATTAGTTTTTTAAAAATCTCATTACCTAAATAGCTAACATAATACCTAAGCATACTTAAAAATATATTATAAAATTATATTATGAACTTAGACCCTTCACAATCTTTACATCGTTTAGGTATTGACGGATATCAACGCCCAAAAAAAACATACACAGATACCCTTCAAACTGATGATGCTATACAACAAAAATTAAATGGATTTATTGAAGTTGATGAAAATGATATTGATAATTTATCTCCTGGGAGTTATCTTAGATACATTAAATGGGACCTGGGAACCGGAAAAGAACGTTTTGTTATGGGAGGAGTATTACTTAGAGTTAATCCTGAATATTTGTTAATTAAGGGTAAAGATAATGGTTCTTTTAGTGCTCAAAGATATACTTACAATAAAAAAGGTGATAAAATTCACACCACCAGATTCTTTAAACAATTGAACAATGAAGAAAAACTTAAAATTAAACTTCTTGAAATGCAAAAAAAAGCTAACGAAATTATTATGGAATTAGAAGAAACCATTGACAAACAAGCCGAAGAAATCACCGAATTAAAAGATATTATCAAAAAACTTAAAAATAAAAAATAAGTTCTATTCTCAGTATTTTTATATTTTATTATAAAAAATGAACCATTTTGTCTTAGATGAACGCACACTCTGCGACCTTGATATGCTACTATTAGGCGCATTCCACCCACTTGAAGGATTTCTTAACGAAAATGACTACAACTCAGTCGTCGAAAATTCTCGTCTCTCTAACGGACAAGTATGGCCAATGCCAATTGTCCTACCTGTTAGTCAAAAAGAGCATGAGAAATTGTCTGTTTGTGATGTTATTATTTTAAAAGATAAAACCGGATTGCCTTTGGCCGAATTAATTGTTCAAAGTAGATATAAACCTGATTTAGTTAAAGAATGCGAAAATGTTTATGGTAGTAGTGATGATAATCATCCTTATGTTAAAATTGTATTAGGATTAGGTGACGTCTGGTATTACGGTGGTAAAATTAACAAAATTATGGATGTAAAACATTATGATTTTGTTGAAAATCGCTGGAATGCTGCGAAAACTCGTGAATTTATTTCAGAAAATGAATGGAAAACTGTAGTCGGATTTCAAACCCGCAATCCTATGCACCGCAGCCACTTTGAATTAACTATAGCAGCCCTAAAAGAAACAGGTGACAATAACGCCAAATTACTTCTAACACCAGTTGTTGGTGTCACTCAAGCCTGTGACGTCAATTATCACGTTAGAACTCGCTGTTATCAAAAATTAATGAAATATTACAATGGATGTGCTCAACTTGTCTTATTACCTTTATCTATGCGTATGGCTGGTCCCAGAGAAGCATTATGGCACGCATTAATTCGTAAAAATTATGGCTGCACTCATTTTATAATTGGAAGAGACCATGCTGGTCCCAGTTATAAGAAGAAGGATGGTAAAGATTTTTATGGTCCTTATGATGCACATAGTTTTGTCGAAAAATTTAAAGAGGAAATTGGAATTAAAATTATTTTAAGTCAAATGATTGTATGGGTTGCCAATAAGCAATGTTACTTACCTATGGATAAAGTTGTAAAAGGTGATGAAGTATTAAATATTTCTGGAACTGAGCAGAGAAGATTGTTAAAAGAGGGGCTACCGATTCCTGAGTGGTTCACCTTCCCCGAAATTGTCGAAGAATTACGCTGTGAATTCAAAGCCTTAAATAAAAGAGGATTATGTGTCTATTTCACCGGATTAAGTGGTAGTGGTAAATCTACTTTAGCCAATTATCTACAACAACGTATCATGGAGCGCGAGAAAAATAGAGCAGTTACCTTATTAGACGCTGATATTGTTAGAACACATTTAAGCAAAGGATTAGGATTTAGTAGAGAAGATAGAAGCACAAATGTTCGTAGAATTGGATATGTTTGTAGTGAGATAGTAAAGCATGGTGGTATTGTATTAGTGGCTAATATTGCTCCTTATGAGGAGGATAGGTTGTGGAATAGGGAGTTGATTGGGGCGGAGGGTAATTATGTGGAGGTTTTTGTGAATACTACTTTGGAGAAATGTGAGGAAAGAGATGTAAAAGGTTTGTATGTATTGGCGAGAAAAGGTGTTATAAAGGAATTCACGGGAGTCAGTGACCCTTATGAAGTGCCTGTGAGGGCTGAAATTGTTGTTAATGGTGGTGATGGATTGGATGATATTTTGGGAAAAATTGTTAAGTGGTTGGAGGAAAAAGAATTTTTATAAGTTTAAACTTATATATTTTTTTTATTTAATTTTATTATGTCTGAAAGCTTATGTTTTGTATTTATGTGTAATAAGCCTTATTTTCACAAGTTTACTAATACTTGTGAACAATTAATTAATAATGGAAGATATAAAGGTGATATTTGTTTATTAATTGGTGATGACCTTAATAATGATGATATGTTAAATTGTGATTTTATTAAAAATAATAACATTTTTGTTAAATATTTTCCTGATGTAAGATTTAATGATTATTTCTATGAAATTAATAGTCAAATTGAAGCCTTTGGTAACAGAAATAATACTAAAAAATTTCAATGGCACAAACTTCATCTATTTAACATATTCTTTAAAAAATGGAACTATATATTCTACCTTGACTGTGGAATGACCATCTACTCTGATGTATCACCAATGATTAAGGAAGCTTCAAAAAATGTATTGTTAGCTCATTCTGATGCTTTTCCTACATATGAATGGAGATTAAGTAATCAGTTTGACAAAAATCATGAATTATTTAAAAAATTAAATGATAATTTTAGATTAGATGTTGATTATTTCCAAACTACCATTATATTTTATGATACTGGAATTATTCAAGAAAATACTTTCGATGATTTAGTTAATTTATCTCAAGAATATCCAATTAGTAAAACAAATGAGCAAGGTATTATCGCCCTATATTTTACAAATATTAAGCCTTTATTTAGACAAATTAGAACATCAAATAACGATACTCATTTTTATGACTATTTACCCAGAAATGATACCTACTGTTACATTATGATAAAAGGCTGGTCTGGATAATAATTTTTATTTTTATAAAAATTATTGGAAGAAAAATAAAGCACTTATCACTATAATTAATGAACCCATAATCTTCATAATTGTTATTTTTTCTTCATTTAACATATAACCATATACATAAGCCATTACTACACCAAAATAGCTTAATATTCCATATAAATTAGATGGAAGTCTATTTATAGTATAAAATCTTAGTGTATATCCAATTACTCCTATAAGGGCATTTCCAAGAATAAGAAGTAGAAGTTGTTTATAAGATTGATTTGGTTCATTCGGAATCGCTTTTTTATTTAAAATTATTGTTAAAAATATAGCTGGAAGTAGATATGAAATTAAAACTGTATTCCAAGGATTTTTATTTTGAAGCCTCTTTACCATAAAATATATACCTACTTCGGATAAAGTTGCTCCAATTATTCCCAATAATCCAATTATATGGTCCTTACTCGCCCCATTTTTGAAATTGGGATAAGATAGGAGGAAAACACCGATTAGAGGTAAGAGGTAATAGAATTTGAATTTATTCCCTGCCAGAAGTATTATAAGAAGTGGATAGACATAAAATATTGAATACGATACACCTGATTCCAGATTCTTAAAGCCTACATAACTTGACCAAACATGAAACACACTTGTTATAGCTAAAAGAATACCTGTTCCTGATAATAATTTTGGAAAAACCGATTTATCTATGAATAGAAGTGAAATTAATGCGTATATGGATAATCTTGCCCAAAGTTGATTTATGATAGGAAATTGGATATATTTTACCATAGCCGGGTAAAAACTCAGAAGACTTTCTGATAATAATTTTAGGGAGACGTCCATAATAATTTAGATATTTTTTTATTAAAATTATATATATAAAAATAAGCTTATATATAACTAAAAATGAATGAAAAAATTATTATCAACCTAAGTTTATTAGCCGACAAAGAGAAAAAAAAACATCCTTTTAAGTATAAAGCCTACGTTAATGCCATAAAAATTATAAAAGAAATGCCTGAAATTATTAATATTGAACAATTAGATAATATTCCTGGAATTGGTAAAGGTATTAAAGAAAAAATAAACCTAATCTTAAAAGATGAATTTGTAGCCCCAGAAACCGAAAAAGATATTGTTAATATTTTTACCAATATTTATGGCATCGGAGAAAAAAAAGCTCAAGAATTAGTTAATGAACATAAAATATTTGACCTACTTACCCTAAAAGCAAAACAAGATGAACTATTAAATGATAAACAAAAAATTGGATTAAAATACTATTACCCTCTATTAGAACGCATCCCACTCAATGAAATGATTCTTCATCATAAATTCATTAAAAATATCTGGAATAACGACTATCACTGCAACGGTTTTAAATTTAAATTCGAAATTGTTGGCTCATACCGCCGCAAAGAAGTTAGTAGTGGTGATATTGACGTTTTAATTACCTTTGAAGAATCCATGAATTTAATGTCCCGATTAATTTATACATTACGTAGAAATAACTATATCATTGAAACATTAGCTGAAGGTCCTAAAAAGTTTATGGGTATTTGTCGCCTACCCAATCAAACTCCTCGTAGAATTGACATCATTTGGTGCTCAAGAGAAGAATATCCATTCGCTTTGTTTTATTTTACTGGTAGTGAGAGTTATAATAGATACGTTAGAGAATTGGCTCATAAAAAAGGTTTTAAATTAAATGAGAAGAGGTTAGTTCCAATTGTAATTGCTACTCAGAATGTTAAGATGCCTTATTTTGAGACTGAAAAAGATATTGTTGATTTTCTGGGCTTAGAATACCTGGAGCCTCATTTGAGAAAAAGATAGTTAGTATATAAAAATTGATTTTTTTTATTTTTATTGTTGATGAGATTAATTTTATGTCATCTCGTAAAGAACGTTCTATTTCTGAAAAACTTAAAATTACTTCCCTTACTACCCTACCTGAATCTCTTCAAATAGGTGTTCTCGGAAGTTCCCTTAAACCTTATACAGTCACATTCATTGAAAATCACTCAAAATGTTCCTGCCCTGATTTTACCTACAGAAACGTTGTCTGTAAACACATCTATTTTGTTATCAATTTAGCAAGAAATATTGACATCGCTGGAATTGATAAATTGGAACATATTGATGAAAGAATTATGATTATTCGTGAAAATTTGTTAAAAGTTGTTGAAGAGAAGAAAAATTTGGGAGGAGGTCGTAATAGTGTTATTATCGATAGAGACGAATGTTGTTCAATTTGTATGTCCGAATTTCAAGGAAAAATCGGTAAATGCACTGGGTGTAGCCACGTATTCCACATTGAATGTTTAAATGGTTGGTGGAATTTATCCAGTAATATTTGGACCAATAATCAAGGTAAATGTCCTTATTGTCGTTCTGATAATGGATTTAATCATATCAATTCAGGTGATGCTTGGTCATTATTTGATTTTGGTGTTGTTGATATTAGAGTAGGAGAGATAGGTATTAGATAAAAAAATGAAATATTTTTATTGAGATTATAAGAGGAAATAAAATGAACTTGTCTTTTATTACTTGGAATATTTGGTTTGATGAATTACTCAGAAAAGAGCGGACTAAAAAAATTATGGAAGAATGTTTAAATCATTCCCCCGATTTTGTCGCTTTTCAAGAAGTAACTTCGGAAACCTCTTTTATCATTAACTCCTTGAAAAAAGATTACCATATTATTGGATATCCTTTGAGACAAGTATATGATACTCTAATATTGAGTAAATATGAATGTGTTGATTGGAGGCGATATGAATTACCTTATTCACAAATGGGTAGAAATTTGTTAATTGGTGAATTTAATTGTAATGGTAAAAATATAAGTGTTGGAACCTTCCATCTTGAAAGTGTTTTTAACAATAATATTGTTAAAATGAATCAATTGGAATATATTAAATCAATTACTAATAATGTTGTTCTAATGGGTGATACGAATTTTGTTGTTGATGAGCCTGTTTTGGGTTTGGTTGATGTATTTGAGAAAATTCATCAGCCATTAGCGTTTAAATATACTTATTGTGGTGCGAATAATTCTAATATTCGTCGGAAGTCCTATAAATCAAGATTGGATAGAATATATTTGAAAAATATTGATTGTAAGGTTTCTTCGTTTTTCTTCTTAGGAGAAAAACCAGATGTTTATTCCAACGGAAAAGTTATTTGTCCCAGTGACCACTTCGGTGTTTTTACATCTATTTCAATTTATAATTTATAAAATTAGGCCCATAACATACATAATTTGGGTTATATAATGACTCCTTATTATACCTCAAATCATCTCTCAACTCATTATCTTTATATTCTAATAAAAGACCTCCAACCTCCCTTAAAATAGCATGTGCAGCACAAGTATCCCATTCCATACACGGTGATAATCTTGGATATACATCAGCTGTATTTTCCGCTATCCATATTATCTTTATTGAACTACCTACATTCATTAATTCCACATCTCCCAATTTTTCTATAAAACTTTCTGTCTCATTATTCATATGAGAACGACTCGCTAATACCCGAGTTTTACGTGACTTATGTTTATTTCGTATTTCATTAATTGATGTATGTGTATCTTTATTAATTTCCTTTATAAATGCTCCTTGACCCTCTATTGCCCAGTATGTTAAACCTTTTACTGGTATATTTACAAAACCTGCCACTGGAATACCATTATGTATTAATCCAATATTAACAGTAAATTCCCCATTTTTCTTTATGAATTCCTTTGTTCCATCTAATGGGTCAATTATCCAAGCAAATGTATAATTCTTACGTATGCTATAAGGTTCATTTTTAATTTCCTCTGATATGATTGGAATAGTTGGGTAATATGTTTTTAAATTTGAGCATATATATTCATTGGCTTTTTTATCCGCGATGGTAAGAGGAGAATTGTCATCTTTGGTTTCTATTACAAAATCGCACCCTAAGTATATTTGTAAAATTAGTTGAGATGCAGTTTCAATTATATCTATTAAAGTATCTGGATTAAGCCAGGATATATTCATATTATTCAGTAGATATTATTATTGTACGTATTCCATTTTTTTTAAGTTCTATAGACAAATATTTCAAAAAATAATACTCCGTTTTATAATCTCCTGTCGTTGATATTCTATTGATGATTTTATTGCTTGACTTGATGAGATAGCCTTCTTTTAATCCTTGTTTGATTAGGGGATGTGTTTTTGATTTAATTTCTATTTGGAGGGTTTTGTTTGGGTAAAGGTTGAGGGGAATTAGAAGGGCTTTGGAGCATTTTAATTGGCTGGTATATATTGAGCGGCTCCATCTGAAGAGGTCATAATTTTTACCATTTCGTAATTTCATTTTATTATTCTTATTATATTATCTTTAATATATTATGAATTTACATTCTGCTTGTTTCGATTTCCAAAAAAATAATCTTAAATGGTCAATATCAAGTATTATTATTTTATTTATATATTACCCCCTTGAAATTATCATTTTCGCCTACTTATTTGGTAAAATTTTCAGTCAGATTAATGATATCAATAAAAACTTCAACAAAATCGCAATATTATTCGCACTCATTGTAGTTTTATACATATTCCTTGAATCAATTATTGCCATAAAAGACCGCATTGATTCTCATTATTTTCCTAAGATGGAACACGAAATACGTCTTAAATTAGTTGATATCATTTTTACTAAAATGCAGATTAATTATGATAGTATTAATAGTGGTGAATTTGTTAGTAGATTGTTGAAAATACCTTCATTTGTCAGTTTCTTTTATGAAAGATTTAATAGATGGGTTTTACCTTTTTTTGTAACTGTTATTGGTATTATTGTCTTTTTCTTCTTTTTGAATCCTCGTATGGGTGGAATTACTTTTATTGTTTTGTTAGTTTATGTATTAATATTCTATTTAATTTGTAGTTCTGATGTTGGTAAATCTCAGCAGCGAGAGTTCAAAGAGAATAAAATGTTAGATGACATTGATGACACTTTAACTAATAGTTTTAGTGTTATTACTTCTGGTAAAATTAGTTCTGAAACTAAGAGGATACAAGATATCCATGATAATTTTGATGTTTCTTTGTCAGGACAAATGAAAAATAGTGCACTTATTAGATGGTCCATTTCTATTTTGAATATTGTTGTATTCGGGGTATTAGTTGCTGCTGCTTTATATTTGTATAAAAAAAGTTATATTGATAGTTCTAAGACTATTACTTTTATTGTTGTTTTGGTCTTTTTAGTAAAGCATTTTAGATTTTTGGGTCCAAGGGTTAGTGAGATATTTATGTTTTATGGGACTTTGAAGGAAAATAATGATTTTGTTCAGAAATTAATTAATAATACTGGTGTTGATGGAACCTTGCGTGATATTCCAATTAATGGTGCAATTGAGTTTCAGAATGTTTCTTTTACTTATCCCAATAGTAATAAGACATCTTTGAAAAATATTTCTTTTAAAATTAATCCCAGAGATAGAGTCGCAATTATTGGAAAGAGCGGTAGTGGTAAAACATCCATTATTAAATTAATGTTAGGCTTTTATAAACCAATGGAGGGTAACATTTTCTATGGTAATAATGATATATCTAAGATAAATCGTGAATATTTGCGTAATAATATATCAGTTGTTCATCAAAATGTTAAGCTTTTTAATAGAACCATCTTAGAAAATATTGCATATGGAACAAATTTTACTAATAAGGAGATAATTAAGCAACTTGAGCAATTAAATATTATGAAAGCCTTCCATAATCTTCCATTTGGCCTTCAATCAAATGTCGGAAAATATGGTGATAATCTCAGTGGGGGCCAAAAACAAATTATCTATCTTTTAAGATGCTATTTCCGTTCCAATCCTATTATTATATTAGATGAACCCACCTCCAGTATTGACCAATTACATAAAGCATACGTTATGCAAATGATTCAAGAATTATCTAAAAAATCTACAATTATTATCGTCTCACACGACCCAACCATTTTTAATAATGGATTTTTTAATAAGAAAATTAGAGTTGATAAGGGGGCATTAGTTAATGATAGTTAGGTTAATTCTAATTCACCGTAGTAGGATACCATGCTGTCACTTTTAGTTATTGAGCGATAATATATTTCCATTATTTTTTTATTGTTTTTTTCAGTAATTCTACCGTCTATTAATCCGTTCGCATCTTGGCCTTTTATTGAGCCATCTGGTAGGATAAGAAGATTGCCGAATTCTTTTACATATTTTTCTTCATTTATTTTTTTATAGTTCAGTGATACTTGATAAAAATTCTCATTTTTATTTAATACAATTAAATTAAGGTTGTATAATTGTATATTTAAACTTTCACCATTGTTTTTAAATCTTGTTTCTGATACTGTTCCTGACCATCCTTTATTTGGTGTTAATGTATTTATTACCATTATTTAATATAAAAGAAATTTACTTTTACTATATTACTTATATTATGTCTAAACGTTGTGATTTTCCCGAGTGTAAGAAAAAAATATTATCTTTAGTTATTGACTGATACTGAAAAGAGCTTAAATCGCTTAAGATAAAAATGACGTTATCTAAGCACTTTTCTGTCACCGCTGCATCTCAGCGGGTGTTCAATAGAACACTATATAAAGGAGTATTAAGAATACT
>Ga0172362_10003299_pt1 | contig 13941 bp, 18 predicted proteins | sample LakKivs1_kivu2a2_FD_114534 | JGI IMG/M metagenome (GOLD analysis project Ga0172362, IMG submission 114534) | Sediment microbial communities from Lake Kivu, Rwanda - Sediment s1_kivu2a2 | ecosystem: Environmental > Aquatic > Freshwater > Lake > Sediment | place: Rwanda: Western Province, Lake...
CAACGTTCCTGCCAGGAAATCCTCGACCAGCTTCTCCGGGGCCTCGGCGGGCACACCAGTCACTACCCGGATGCCCTGTTGAGCGAATAGAGTCAGCGCCCGCTGTCCCATGCCGCCGGCGATGATCACAGTCGCGCCTCGTTCCGCCAGCCATGGGGGCAGAAGTCCGGGCTCGTGCCGGGGGGCGTCGATATCCTCTCTCTTCGTGATGCTTTTCTCGGCGTCGTTCACGTCGACCATGGCAAAATGCTCACAATGCCCGAAGTGCATGGAAAGTCTACCATTGCTAATGGGAAGCGCAATTCTCATGAGTTGCTCTCCTTTCTTGTTGGCTTGGGCGCATTGCCGCCGCCAATATGCTGTTCGTTACGGTTTATAATTTCCTGAATGATGTTGCGCATAATCGCGGCCGTGTGAGTGGCAGCGTAATGTTGGATGAAAGCCCTGCCATTGTCACAGGCCTCCGCGATTTCGGGATCAAATGGGATAGACCCGAGAAGCGGGACATGCATATCGGCAGAGATGGCCTGTCCCGCGCCAGCGGGCAGAATTTGTGTCACCGCCCCGCATTTCGGGCAGGCGAATCCGCGCATATTCTCGACCACACCGAGCACCGGCACTTTGAGCTGTCGGCAGAATGTTATGCACTTGCGGACATCAATCGCGGCCACTTTCTGGGGGGTTGTGACAATCACGGCCCCATTCACAGCGCCGATCAACTGGCAAACCGAAAGCGGTTCATCTCCTGTTCCAGGCGGGGAGTCCACGATCAGGTAATCCAGATCTCCCCAGACCACATCTTTAAGGAATTGCTTGATTACCCCCATCTTCAGCGGCCCGCGCCAGATTATGGCGTCATCCGAACTGCGCAACAGAAAACCGATGGACATGACCTTCAAGCCGCCGACCATGATGGGAAGCAGTCCCTCTTCACTCCCCTGGATCATTTCCCGCCCAAGGTTCAGCATGATTGGAATGCTTGGGCCGTGTATGTCGACATCCAACAGCCCCACGCGTTTTCCCGATAACACTAAAGCAGCGGCGAGGTTCACGGCCACTGTACTTTTACCCACACCACCCTTACCTGACAGCACGACAATCTTGTTTCCGATGCGGCAAAGCCGTGATTGAAGTTCCTGACGCTCTCGGAATTGCTCTTCGGTTTCGTCTTTCTGCCGATGAGCTGCGTCGCAATTCTGTTCGCTGCACGAATTGCAAGGAGATTGGTTCCCGCTCCCCTCTGACGGCGTTTCTGAATGGCGCCGCAAGTAATTGTCGCATGCCTTTTTCAATGTGGTGACTGCCAGCAGGGCACAATGCTCGTATTCGGCAGGAATGGTACCGAGAGCATTCAGGACGTCTCCCTGCTGTAAATTCAAAACATCCTGAATTTCCCTGCCCTCCGCCAGACAGGCGGTCATACTTCCACAGGCCTTTGAAGAGCCGCATCCGTCGGTGACAAAGGAAATGGCTTTCACCGCCCCTTCCTCTATTGCCAGCCAGAATTCCATGGTATCGCCGCAGGGCCCGGTTATGCGGGCATGACTATTGTAATCCATTAAGTGCCCATAATTTCGCGGCTTAATGGCGTGATCACAGGCCGCTTCGGAAAAGCCATCAAGACCAGAACATTCCATAGTTTTAACTTCCTCTCTATAAGCCAAGTTGACTCCATATTATCCGTATATCTTCAGCACAGGGAGCATCAGTTTCGATCACAGCCCGTTCTTGCATTTGCGCCTTTGTGACGGATCGGTCGTAACGAATTCGACCGACAATTCGTGCTTCGAGTTGCCGCGCCCTGTTTTCGATGCGAACTGTCATGTCCGGATTGATATCCCATTTATTGACGCAAACAGCAGCAGGAATGCCAAAATGCCGGCTCAGGGATAACACCCTCTCCAGGTCATGCTCCCCGGAAACTGTCGGTTCGGTAACAACCAGTATCATTGCCGCCCCTGTCACTGATGCAATTACCGGACAACCGATCCCGGGCGGGCCATCGATGATGATGAGGGGTCGGCGTTGCTCCTCGGCGATGCGGCGGGCTTCCCGGCGAACTATCGTAACCAGCTTGCCGGAGTTTTCCGCCGCGATTCCCAATCTGGCATGGACCATAGGGCCGCAGCGCGTCTCCGAAATCATCCATTCACCGCAGGGTCGTTCCGGGAAATCGATGGCATTTTCCGGGCAGAAGCGAACGCAGACTCCGCATCCCTCGCAATCTATCGGATTGACAGAAAAGACAAAATTAAGGTTGCCATTTTCAATCATATTAATGGCGTCGAACCGGCAATAGGCCTGGCAGATGCCGCAGGCCACGCACTCCTTCGCCAAAATAACAGCTTCCCGGCCGCTGCGGAATTCGTGCCGCTCCCGAACGCGTGGCTCGAGAATTAGGTGCAGATCCGCGGCATCGACATCGCAATCGGCGATGACGGCGCGATCAGCCAGAACGGCAAACGATGCAGTTAGACTGGTCTTTCCTGTGCCACCCTTGCCGCTGATTATCACCAGTTCCCGCATGCTAATCACTCATTAAAAGGTCACTCGCTTTTCGCCCGTGATGGCATTTAAAGCGGCATCAGATTTATGTGTGCCCACCATCAGGTCGGCTCCATTCATATATAGGAAATATTCGCCGGTCACGAACACGATCCAACAAAGCGATCCCTGCAGAACGAATAAGATATTCAGCAGTAACATCACATCACAGGCCTGCGTCCAGGGACGAGTCTCCGCAAATAGAAGGTATATCCATCGTATTTTGTCCTAATTATATCCCCATTAGCCACCAATCCATCAATGACTTCCCATGAAGTACCTGACCGAGAGAGTAGAGTTCGGACAGCATCTTCTCTCATCGGGTGAACGGCAGTTATGTTCAGGAGATCGGCCATGCTATCGCCCGTGGAAGTGAAGGAATTTCCCTCATAGTCTATTAGGAATTCCACCCCCGGAATCTGACGCGCGACCGTTTGATATATCCGGTTGAGAGATTCTTCTTCGGGACCATGAACCCACTTCTCCGCCGGAGGTCGGGAGGGAATACTCAGATATGCCCGCTGCGGTCGAATTTCTTTCAAAAAATTGGTTATTTCTCTCACGCTGGTATCGTCGTCGTTGACCCCTCTGACGAACATCGTCTCAGTAGCCAACCTGCCTGCAAAGGACCGGGCAAACACAAGAATTCCATCCAATATCAAGGGCAGTCGTAGCGCCTTGTGGGGTCGGTTGATTCGTCGCCAAACTTCTTCCTGAACACTATCAATCTTCAGCGAAACCCAATCTGCGCCGTAGAGATCCGCTCTCACATCCTCGCGCCAAAGAAGTGAACCGTTAGTTATTACACCTATGCGAACCTGCAACCTCCTTAAAAGCGCAATTTCCCGTCCTATATTCAGGTCGAGGGTGGGCTCGCCATCCGGCACGAATGACAGGTAGTCGACGGGTTCCGCCATCTCCTTTGATTTTGCTAACCGGTCCGAAACATCATGCAATATATCTGCCGGTTCGTAGAAGATGCCTCGCTCATCTTGCATCCGAGTAGTCTTTCCCGCCTGGCAATAAAGGCAGGAGTAGGTGCATACCTTCGCCGGGATATTGTTGATTCCCAGACTTCTTCCCAGTCGCCTCGACGGTACCGGGCCGTATGAATATCGAAGCCCGCCTATATTCAATTTTTTTCTCCGCATGGTGGTTTTTCGCAGCGCTCATCCCGGCCGCAGCAGGTCCGACCCCCTTGTTCCATCGAGCATCCATCGCGATCCCGACGGCTGCGGTTATGACCCGATCCCTTGAGCAGAATACCAGCGCCGCCGCTGATCAACCGCCGGACTTTCCCCTGGCATCTGGGGCATACGGTTAGAGGCGATTCCGTAATGGCCTGCCGATATTCGAACGTCAGGCCGCATACCTCGCATTTATAATCATAGGTTGGCATCGCTAAGGCTCCTTTGGGCTTATATTAAATCACAAGTTTGCTTTCCGGGTTCTGGCCGATTTCACCCGGGTCATAATCGTCCTGCCGGCCTGAACCTCGCTGCCGGGTTTACCCGGCAGATCAGCGTGGGCCGCCCGCAAACATATATTTGGCCGCGACTTGAATTTCATAATTTCAACTCTGTCTCCCGCCCTGATTGGCACCTGTGTTTCCTGCCCCGGCCAATAAACGACTTGGCGTGCTGCTGAATCTGCGAATCGAATAATTGAACTCCATATATTCGACTAAAGCTGCGGCAACGCCCACAAATGATATTACTTCGCGTCCCATGTCCATCATGCCTTCATTGCGGAAGCAGTAGTTCCATGACGTGTCAGGTTGCTGGCTCGCGCGTACAAACTTTGAAAGAGCGCCCGATATTCCGGCAAAGCGTCAACAATCGGCTCTCCTCGCGAATATGCTTCCGCAATCCTTCGATCATCGGGTATTTCCAGTAGAATCGGGATTCCTTCAGTTCTGCAAAAATCATGGACACGGTCATCGCCGATGCCGACGCGGTTCACAACGACTCCAAACGGAATATGTAATTTGCGGACAGTTTCCACCGCCAGGCGCAAGTCGTGCAATCCGAAAGGAGTCGGTTCGGTAACCAGGATGATGGCGTTAATTCCGCGAACGGTGGTGACGACCGGGCAGGAAGTCCCCGGAGGGGCATCCAGAATCGCCGGCATATTGTTCCGTAGTCGGCTTTTGACCGCCCGGATAAGGGGCGGGGCCATAGCCTTTCCAACATCAAGTCGGCCCTGGAGCAATGTAATCCTCCCCGCATGAACCTCTTCGATGACCCCGATGCGGTTAGCGCCTTCACTGATGGCCATGGGAGGACAAACGAGTATACATCCGCCGCAACCGTGACACATATCCGGGAAGATCAGCGGCTTGCCACCAATTATGGCAATAGCATGATAGGCACAGAAACGACTGCATTCACCGCAGCCGTCGCAGCGAGCCGGATCTACTTTTGGAGTCGGAATGTTGACGATCTCTGGTTTGCATGCAGTCCCTTTAATAAAGAGGTGGCAATTCGGTTCTTCGACATCACAATCCAGGAGTTGGACATCCCCGTCAATGACTTTCGCCAAATTCACAGAAACGGTCGTTTTGCCGGTTCCTCCTTTTCCTGATGCGACACCAAGGATCATAGCAACTTCTCATCTCCGGTGACTCGCATAAATTGGCAGGTCAGCCGATTGCATTTGGCCAGACGGAAAAGTCTGCTGCCGGCGATTTTGCTCAGCAAGGCGGCCTCTCCATAATGGTGATCACTGGCCGATAATATGCCATCCGGTTTTAAAACCCTGCGGATTTCCCGGAGTACCGAATCGGTATCCGGAATATCGTGAAGGACATCATATAGCAGGACGACGTCCATGCTTTCATTCGGCAAATCATCGGGATAGCTTCCAAGAATCGGATGGATATTTTGCAGGCCTCTTCTTTTGGCAGCCTTCATGACCATACACAGCGCCAGCGGATGAATGTCAAGGGCATACACCTGCCCCTTGGCGCCCACGAGATGCGCGGCGGCCAGAGAATAGCCACCCGGTCCGCATCCGAAATCCAAAATGGTCATACCCGGAAGCAGGCCGATGTCGCGCAACATATTGATTGGCGGACGAAGCCAATCTCGGATGCGAAACTCAGCAGCCATGCAACGAAAGGACAGATTGCTTTGCTGGCGATTTCGTTTCATAGGTACAATTTCATCATGGGTCATCACCGGCCTATCCACGGTACCCGCGGGTTCCTTTCCGGCGGGCCGTGTTGTCATCGACATAATCTTGCCAACCATTGCGTTTGGTTGTAATACAGTCGAACTTGGCCGTGTATGGTTTGATATCGAGAAGGGGCGTACCATCAAGAATATCCAGATTGTCAAGGTAAAGTACATTGCCCTCCCGGCGCAACAGCTCAACTATGCTGAGCCCGATGCCATTTGGTCGCCTTGGCGAACGCGTGGCGAATACTCCTCGTTCAACATCTTGGAGATATGGTTTTACCATTAGTTTCGGCGGCTCCGCCCGGTGAAAGTGGTAGAGAAGGTAGATATGAGAGAAACCTTCCAGATCACGCAATCCTTCCTCAAATTCCGGAAATATCTCCGCCTGACCCGTGCACCCTTTGGCATAGGCCGGTTGGATTGGGATTTCGTCCACCGCGTGATGTCCGCTATGAATTATGCCGATTGGCTCGAAGGTAATGCCCGTATGCATCATGCCCAATGACCTTCGACATCGGCCGAGTCTGCCTCGATGAGTTTTCCGGCACGGTACTCCTCAAGGGCGGCGGCGACATTGGGCGCACCACATGTATAAATCCTGATTCCGGCAGCAGAGAGGACCCGGAAGGCTTTCGGTCCGCAATGCCCGGTCACCAGGATTTTGGCTCCAGTTCGGGCCACGGTTTCCGCCGATTGAATTCCCGCTCCCTGGGCGGCGTTTAGATTTTGCTGATTGTCGATCACCGTGAAGGTGTCCGCGTTCAGGTCATAGACGAGGAATCCGGGAGCCCGACCAAAACGGCTGTCCAGCGGCGCATCCAAGTTGTTTCCTGAAGTCGTAAATACAATTTTCATTCGGTACCTTTCTCTCAATTATAGGATTTCTTGATTTCAGGAGACTCATCGAGTAGCGGCCCGGCCAGTTCTGCCATATTGATTTCCCGCCAAAGGGGAAGTTTCGCATGCGCCTCCATATATTTCAGGGGGATTGGATGGGTGCCGATGACTACAGGCAGACCATATACGGTTTCGATAAAAGTCTTGAACTGACGGATGTATGGGCAGGGGGGATAACCTACTACCAAGCCGGTCGCCAGATGGATTATGTCAGCGCCGTTTTTCTTCATCTCTTCCGGCACATATTCGATATTGCCTCCCGGGCAGCCGCCGCAACTTGCGTAGCCAACGATTTCAACCGGTTCTTCCTTAGGGTATGCCGAAAAGGCCCCTTGCCGCTCTCGCAACGCCCGGAAGCATTTGCCTCCGCCGCAATCGTCGTAACGTGCGCAGATAATGATGCCAATCCTTTTCATTCTTTTACCTATTTATGTGTGAAGACTCACTCACCGGCCTTTGGAACCCAGCATGACTTCCAGATCCTCCATTTCCGCCTGAAGATCTTCCTCATGCTCCACCTCATCCTGCAGGATCTGAAGGACGAGATTATAGGTCACGGGATCCTTGCTCATGGTGACATTCAATAGGCTTTTGTAGGTCATGATAGCGCATTGTTCCCCCTTGATATTCTGTGCCAGGACATCTTTGACAAACGGAACATCGGGGGAATCATATCCGCAGTCGCTCTGTTTGTACCACTCCTCCGGCCTGGTAATGGGGGTGCCGCCGAGCTGAATGATGCGATTCGCCAGCATATCGGCATGCCGCAATTCATCAGCGGCGTGCTGGGTCAATTCCGCTATGACCGCTTCCTTCATGGGCCCTTTGACTACTTTTGCGCCAATCCAATATTGATAATAAGCCAGCCACTCATCCGCAAAGGCCTTATTCAGCAATTCAACAAGGCGCTTAACATCCATTTCAACTATTTCTATACCCTTGGTTCCCATATCAATCTCCTTATCCTATTTTCGCCCTTTGGCAGTTGTGCATATCGACCGGGACCGCAGGGCAATTGGCCTCCGCGACCCCGGTCAAAGCGCCTTCGGCGGTGGTTACTCGGCGGCAGTCTCGAGTTCGGAAAGCCGCTTCTTAATGAAATCAAGTTCCGACTGCAAGGCATCCGCCTGACTCTTGAGAGTCTGTTTTTCATAATGCCGGTCTAGCTTCTGATCCGGCCATGGATTCCCGGCGAGGGGGACGGATCGGCCAAACCGCATCCATCCAGGCTGACCGGTAGCATAGAACCAGTGACGCCATCCGCGCCCGCCGCCAGCTCCCCGGCCCCTCCCGAATCCCATTCCAAGACCTTGTCCCGGAGCGGGATTCATGTATCCCGGCATCCCGAATCCGGCGCAATACCCAAGCCCGCGCCCCGTCATCGGACCCATCCCCATGGGTCCGGTCCTGTCACCTCTCGGCATAATACAAGTCTCCTTTCTGCATATATGCTTTTTATTCTCTGGTCATTGCTGTTCCGCACTTGGGGCACTTCTGTTGTATGCAAGGTACGCCTCTTTCGTGCGGTTCGGTATGTCCGCATCGCGGACAGATGCAGTTGGCGCCGGCACGGAAACCTCCCATACCTCCGCGTCCCGGCCCGCCTTGCCCTCTCCCGCGGCCACCTCCCTGGCCGCCTCCGCCTTGTCCTCTTCCATTCATGACAAAATCTCCTTGCTTTAATTTCCCGCGATGAGCCCGTCGGTAGCACCCGGGCATGGCATATGAATTAGGACGAAGTCGGCCGCTTAGCCATGCCTGCATGATTTCCTGCAGCTCCCCGGCCACAAATGGGATTACCTGGATGCCGTACCCTGTCAGCATCATCTGTAATGATTGTGAAATCGCACCGCAGATCAGAGTGTTAATACTCAATTCAGCCAGACGAAGCGCCTTTTGTGCAGGAATATCGCTATTAAAATGTCCCGTTGCCTCGCCGACTATTTGCCCCGCCTCGCTCTCAACAATGTGAATCTGTCGAGCCACGTCAAAGACCGGAGCGATTCGGTTATCCCAGATTGCAAATGCCGTTTTCATCGCGTTCTCTCATAATTCGGTTCCGCGTACGGGGGAGCAATACGCCTGCCAGGATCATGGGCAATCGTAAGTATGCCATAATATATTGGTAGGCAAGAGGATGTTAATTTGATATTGGAGCTATAGACGGCGACATGGTAGCGTTTATGCTACTGCGTCCATCGTTGAGGGGAGCGCAAACGCTACTGTTTGGTAATAGAGCGGCCATCCTGCTCGGGAAGGGGAATCCCGAGCCTCTTCATTTTGCGGAAGAGAGTCGTCTTATGGATGCCGAGTTCCTTTGCAGCTGCCAGCCGGTTATTTCCGTTTCTCTTCAAAGCCTCGCAAATAGACTGGGCCTCGAGGAGTTTATGGGCAGTGCGGATATTTGGTGGAGACGACACTGAGGCGCTATTGGCGGTGAGTTCGTCCGGCAGTTGTCCAATACCGATTTGCCCTTCGCTGCAAAGCACAAAAGCGCGTTCGATCGCGTTTTCCAATTCACGGATATTGCCGGGCCAATCATGGGCCATAAGAAGCGATAGCGCTTCGGCGCTAATCCCCTCCACTTTTTTCTGCTGCAACCGGTTGAAACGGGTTATAAACTGCTCGGTCAGAAGAGGGATATCTTCCTTCCGATGCCGCAAGGGAGGAAGTTCGATTCGAACTACATTTACACGGTAGTACAGATCTTCTCGAAACACACCCTGGCGCACGAGGTCGGCCAGATCTCTATTTGTGGCGACCATTATCCGCGCGTCCGTTTCCTCAGAATGGATGGCCCCGAGCGGTTCATATATCCGATCCTGAAGCACCCGCAAAAGGCGGATTTGCATAGCCGGGCTGACCTCACCTATCTCATCAAGAAAGAGCGTACCGCCTTTGGCCAAAGCGAAACGGCCGAGTTTATCCTTATTGGCTCCGGTAAATGCGCCGGCCTTGTATCCGAACAGCTCCGATTCCAGAAGCGTATCGGGTAACGCCCCGCAGTTTACGGCAATAAACGGCCCCCGGCTGTGTGGACCCAGGGAATGAATGGTCCGCGCCACCAGTTCCTTGCCGCTTCCGGTTTCTCCCAGGATGAGGACTGTGCTGGGACTGGCCGCAATTGTCGGCAGAACCTCGAACACCCGCTGCATCAGCGGGCTGCGACTGGAAAGATCGCCAATCCTATAATTCCCCTCAAGTTCCTTGCGCAATGCCTCAATCTCGGATAGATCGCGGAACGTCTCGGCCCCACCGATTACACGGCCATCGGGATCCCGCAACACGGCGGTAGAGACACTGATGGGAATACGATTACCGTGCGCATCAATGATATATCCTGATTTTCCTATGATCGGCTTACCGGATTTCAGCGTTTTTTGCAGAGCGCAATCGGTCTCGCACATGCTGCAACGAAAAACTTCGGAGCAACGCCGGCCGATCGCCTCCACACGGGAGACCCCCGTAATTCCTTCCGCCGCCCGATTAAAGGACGTGACACGCCATTCTGAATCAACAGTAAAAACACCATCGGAAATACTTTCTAAAATTGCCTGGGTTGGCGTCAGCTCAGTCGGTTTTTTGGTCGTTTTTTGTTTGCTCATTATCGAAATCTACGACATTATCTTTGTCTTTCAAATGTAATGAGTTTTCCTTGCCGGCGCAAGCCGTAGAGATATTAAAAAAGAGCGCTGTCTTCCAGTGGCCGAGTGGGATAGACAGACGTAAGAAAATGTGGAGTATTACTTTATGGCAACCAATCAATGCCCTTAGCCATCAGAGGAGAAGATGCCGGCTTAGCCCGGAGCGACTCGTGGCAGGTTTGACAGTCGCCGAGATGCGGCCTTCCTCTCTTCACACTCTCGGATTTGTGGCATTCAATGCATAACTTGTGCATCGCCTCTCGAAAGGGAAGGGCCCGCCGCAAATTGACTACTTCCATCGGTTTTGCGGCCGGAAACATATCTTCCTTATGACATTCCATGCAATCTTTCGTGCCGGAAACCAATTTGGGAGATTGTTTTGCATGACATTCAACGCAAGTATAATTTTCGGGCTGGATACCGCGAAATTGTTTCAGTTCCGCTACCGCCTTTAAGTGGTATTTATGATTGAATATGGCTGTTTCAACATTCATCCGTCGATGGCATCGGGAACAGGATGTCGATTTATCGTGGGGAAGCGAGACATGGTGGCATTTCACGCACGAGGCGGAATCCCCAAGCCGCTTTTGATGATCCACGTGGGGAAAGATGGTGCTGACACCACCGCGATCACCTTCAATAAGCAAGACAGTTCGCTCGGCATCAACGCCAATCGCGGAACGTACTTCCGGTTCGGAAATTCGGCCATTGAAGTAGGGCGGATACATCAACACAAACGACAGGGGAACAAGAAATACGGCGATAAGTGTCACTCGATGCAGGCCGTCGGTCAGGGCCGTGTTCCAAAGCTGACGGAGACTACCATAAGAAAGCCTAAAAAGCCCGGCCATTCTTGCCGCAGGCGGATTTGGTCCGAAAATCGGAAGATTTTCCGCCGCAAAAAAGAAGACCAGTCCCGCCGCGGCCACCACTCCGAAACCGAGCGCCCATTCAATCAGCGACGGGAAGTAGATCCGGCCCGAATCGGCAAAATATCCAAAAATGCCGACATCGAGACGATTGAGTGCGAGACCAAGCGCCGCTGAGGACGCCGCTATACTTATCCCTCCCGGAGAGTACCGTGACCGTCGCAACATTAAAAGCGTTCCCGGTACGATCGCCGTAATCGCCAATTCAAATATATAGAGCCAGCTCTCCCAGGTCCCGGCCAACAACGGCCCCCAACCCCCATGCAGGAATAGGTCGGTAATCTTTAGAATGAAGTAAAAACCCAGAATGGCGGCGGCGATTGTCGCGAGAGCCCTTATTTGGGGCATATCCCGGCCTTCAGGTTTTCCTGGAAATGCCCCCGCCGGGGTACCGTCGATAACCCGAATCAATTGTAACGATTGGCCGGCGCCCATGTTGAAAATGGAGGTCGGCTCATACCAGTAGGACCAGATAATTTTTGCCAGTACCACGACCATAAGACCTCCCCCGATCGCGGATACAATAAACAACAGCGGCAACCAGGGAGTGTACCATAGCGGGTATAATCGTTGCGGCGTTACCAGAAACAGCGAGCCCAGCGAAGAATGATGCAAACTCGACAGGGAGATACCGACAACAACCACGACAAAGGCAAGGCGGTGCAATAAACGGGTAATCCTCTCGGCTCGATATTTCTCGAAAATCACCGGAGCCAGCTCAATAGCTGTGACTGTGAAGTACAACATGACGCACCAAAAGACCTCGAAAAGAAACGAATTGATGTTCCACATGAAGATGGGGTGCCAGAAACGATGCGGCAATCCGATATCAAATAGCAAGGCGGCACAGGAACAGCCGTAACCGAGAAATGCAATCAGAATGGCCGGTTTCAGGTACGGCTGGAATTGCTTCAACCGCAGAACATATACGAGAAAACCGACGGAAAAACCGCTGGTGGAGAGGGCCACGCCGCCGATCATGTTTAAGACTTTCCATAGACCCCACGGGACAGCGTCGGATAGGTTCGTAGTCGCGCCCAAACCAAACCAGAGACGGAAGACGGCCGCCATAAATCCCGCCAGCGCCGTTATCCAGAGAACATCCTTGACAGCACGCGTTCGGTTAATCATGATGCTCCTTACGGGCCGGATCGCTCGACTCCCGATTGGCCGCCAGTTCCTCACGGCGTTTGATTATCCAGTTGAGGCCAATCAGCCCGGCGGCCACGCCGAGACCTATGAATGGTGTTTTGTGAACCAAAGGTTCGGTCAAAGACGGTATTGCTTTAGCTTCAACGGCCGACCATCCCAGAGCTGCCAGGTCAATGTCGGAAATATACATGACCGATGTCCCGCCGAATTCCTTCTCTCCCCAGACATGGTTTAGGTACCGTCCCGGAGAATTCCGAATCATTTTTCGCGCTTTGCCAAGCAATTCCTCCCTGTTCCCAAAAATAAGAGCTCCTTCGGGACAGGCCTCGACACAGGCCGGCGGCTGCTTGGCCTCGAGACGATCGTAACACATATCGCATTTAACCACGAATGGCACCGTTTTTTCCCATTCATACCGCGGAATATGAAACGGGCAAGCCAGCATACAGTAGCGGCAACCTATGCATTTATCGCGATCATAGATGACCGCTCCTGAAGTGGTCTTGGTCAGACCTCCGACCATGCAGGCCGATACACAGCTTGGTTGCAGACAATGCATACAGGCCTTGCGAGCAAACCGGCCATCGCCGACACGAAGTACCGTCGAAAGCCGCTCCGCCGAGAGACCGTCGGATGTCGTTGCCCTGGCCTTTTCAGCCCGCTGCAAATCGCGGCCGGCGCGTTGTGTACAAGCCACGACACACTTCTCGCAAGCGGTGCACCTGGTAACATCTATTAGAATTCCGTACATCAGACTCGCGCCTCCTCACCATACAGGGATTCCACCACCTTGTCGCCGGCGCCGGGCCGAAGCTGCCAGTGCAGGGCGGAAATGCGGTCAAAAAAGAACAAAACGATATGCGCCAGTTTCGTGAAGGGTATCACAACAAACAACAATTCGGCGCTTAAAAGATGAACCAGCATCATAACGTCCCAGGGAAACAGGTTGTATCGGGGATGCATTGCCAGGTAGCCGCTGACAAAGGGAAGCAGGACCACAAGAAGGAGCAGATAATCCGATTGCCGGCTCATCGAGCGCTGGCGCTGCGAAAAGGTCCGGAACCCGAGCAAAACGAATATGCAGGTTATTGTGAAGAGCGTCAGCAGATCGGCCGAATAACGGCCGATCTCCGGTAAATTAAAATTGAGGAACCTTTCCCACAGAGCAATATGATCGGCCAAAAAAAGCGGCACCACCAGGATGCCGATATGAAACAGATAGGAAACCACCGAGAATAATTTCGTGCCGGGTATCAGGTGCCGTACCGGGACAATCCAGCTTGAGGCTTCGGTGATGATTTTCCGCCATGGAGCATTCTGAAGTCGACGTCCCTTGCCGGTGATCAACAAATAGACCTGAATAAGCACCAGCCTGGTGAGTCCGAGTATCATGATAAGAAACGTGAATGCAAATAATGGCCCTTTGGCGAACGAAATCCATTGTTCCATTGGTTTCTCCGATGCTCCCTAAATGGCCGCCATGGCCGCGTTATTTTTGCGTTCAAGCGGGGTTTTACCGCCGGGCATCTGAATCGCTTTGAGAATCAGGTCATGAAGTCCCATGACCTTGCAGGGGATATCATAGTACTCAACCAA
>Ga0172362_10003300_pt1 | contig 13939 bp, 12 predicted proteins | sample LakKivs1_kivu2a2_FD_114534 | JGI IMG/M metagenome (GOLD analysis project Ga0172362, IMG submission 114534) | Sediment microbial communities from Lake Kivu, Rwanda - Sediment s1_kivu2a2 | ecosystem: Environmental > Aquatic > Freshwater > Lake > Sediment | place: Rwanda: Western Province, Lake...
CGGCATGTACGCGTACGTCGCATCATTTGCCGTGCCGGGGTAGCAGTCGTATTTTGTCAGGCGGTCCGCGTCGTCGTAGGAGTAAGCGTGCGGGCCGACCTTGGTCATGTTGCCCCAGTAGTCCCAGCCCACCTCCGTTGTACCGTACTTTGTCATCCGGTCGATGTAATCGTAATAATAGACGGTATTTACGCCGCCGAGCGTGGATTTCGTGCGGTTGCCGGAACTGTCATAGTAGAAGGATTGAGTGTACGCGCTGCCCCCCGTGCGCGTTTCCCTAGTCAACTGGTAGGCGTTGTCGTAGTCGTGGGAGACGACCTTGGTGAGGGTGGACGGATGTCGCTTCGCTCTCGGGAGGCTGTAGAAAACCCGAGAGCAGGAAAACAGAGGAACAGGAGAGCGGGTGAAAAGCAAATCAGAGAAGGCAAAAGAAGTCCGCCGCACGGCGGGCGTACTCTTTTTGGATTGTGCCGATGGCCCCGAGGTATATAATTCAGGGTCTTCCGGAAATCCAAGCAATTACTGGAGTTGCCGGCGCCGTGAAAATACTCGTCACAGGTTCGAGCGGCCAGATAGGGACAAACCTTGCGCTTGCCCTTCTTGCCCGCGGCGACGCGCCCGTCGGCGTCGACGTGCGCGCCAACCCCTGGACCGACGCCTTCGAGACGATTCGCGCCGACCTCACCGCGCCGCCCCCCGGCCTGTCCGTGAGCCTCGCCTCGGCGCGTTTCGACTGCATCGTGCACCTGGCCGCGCACGCCAAAGTCTACGAACTCGTCGAAAACCCCGCCAAGGCCCTCCAGAACGTCGAAATGGTGTTCAACGTCCTGGAAATCGCCCGTCGCGCCCGCGTGCCCTTCATCTTCGGTTCGAGCCGCGAGGTCTACGGCGACATAATGCGCCACATGACCGAAGAGACCCACGCCGATTTCGTCATCGCCGAAAGCCCCTATTCCGCATCGAAAATCGCCGGTGAGGCCTTTGTCTATTCCTACTCGCGCTGCTACGGCCTGCCGCACCTCGTCTTTCGCTTCTCCAACGTCTACGGCCGCTACGACAACGACCTCGAACGCCTCGAACGCGTCGTGCCGCTGTTCATCAGGAAGATCTCCGCCGGCGAACCCGCCACCATCTTCGGCCCCGAGAAGGTCCTCGATTTCACCTACGTCGACGACTGCATCTCGGGCGTCTTGGCCGGAATAGACCGGATAGTCTCGGGCACGGTCGTCAACGAAACCGTCAACCTCGCCTACGGTAAAGGTTACACCCTCAAGCAGTTGGTGGACGTTATCGCCGCGGCGCTTCGCGTGACGCCCGACGTGAAATTCCTCCCGACGCGCCCCGGCGAGGTGACGCGCTACGTCGCCAACGTCTCGAAGGCCGCGCGCCTTCTTGGCTACAGTCCCAAGACTCCGCTTGAAGAGGGCGTGCCCAGGGAAATAGAGTGGGCAGCCGACGAGCGCCGCAGAACCTCCCGAAAGGAGCCTTGACGATGGCGTTCAATATCATCCCCCGTCCCAAGAAACTCGCGCCCGGCAGAGGCGGCTTCACCGTCGATACGACGGCTGCGATCACGTTCACCGGCCGTGATACGATCGCCGCGGCGTACCTCGCCGAGGCCATCTGGTCGCGCACCGACCTGGAGATCGAGGTTGCCTCCAAGAAGGGCTCCGGCTATTCCCTCTCGCTCGCGCGCCGCGCCGATCCGGCCTCCCTCGCCGCCGCGGCCCGGCGCGCCCTCGGTGCCGCCGGCGCCGGCCGTGAGGCCTACGGCCTCGTAGTCACCCTGCGCGGCCTTGCCGCCGCCGCAAACGCCCCCGAAGGTCTCTTCTACGCCGCCGCCACCGCCGCACAGTTACTTGAAAAGCGCGAAGGCCGGGCGTTCTTCCCCGCCTGCACCGTGAGCGACTGGCCCGACCTCGAGTTCCGCGCCGTCCACGTCGACCTCAAGCACCACATGGAGCGTTTCGAGTATCTCGTCGATCTCGTCCGCAATCTCGCCGGCTTCAAGGTGAACGCCCTCGTCCTCGAACTCGAGGACAAGTTCCTCTACCGCAAACGCCCCGAAGTGAGCGCCCCCCTCGGCCTCTCCGCCGACGATCTGAAGTCCCTCACCGCCGTCTGCAAAGAGTTCCACGTCGAACTCGTCCCCCTCATCCAGGGCCTCGGCCACGCAAGTTACATCCTGAAGCACCCCAAGTACGCCAGGCTCCGCGAGAAGAAGGACAGTTTCGCCGAGTTCTGCCCCCAGAACGAGGGCACCTACAGGGTGTTGTTCGACCTCTATGAGGAGGTCGCCGCCGCCACTGAAGGCACCAGGTATTTCCACATCGGCGGCGACGAGGCCTGGCTCATGGGCAACTGCCCCAAGTGCGCAAAGGCCGTCAAGAAAAGCGGCAAGTTCCCGCTCTACCAGCGCTGGCTCACCCGCTGCGCCGGCAAGATCCGTTCCCTCGGCCGCGTCCCGATGGTCTGGGACGACATGCTCATAAAGGATGCCGGCGACAACTGGGGCAAACTCCCAAGGGACCTCTTCTACGTGCGTTGGAACTACCGTCCGGACGCCGCCGACCGCGACCGCGACAAAATCGCCAACTACGCCAACGCCGGCCTCAAGGTCATCGTCGCCGCCGCCATCCAGACCGACGGCCCCTATGTCCCCATCTACCATGAGCACCTCGCCAATATCGACGGTTACGCAAGGGCCGCCTCCGCCGCCGGCCTCACCGGCATACTTACGACCGCCTGGGAGGACTCCGGCAACCACACTGAAACCTTCTGGCCCGGCTACGCCGCGACGGGGCAGGGGGGGTGGAACTCCGCCGCCGGCGTCGACTTCGAATTCCTCGTCGACTTCACCCGCGTCTTCCACGCCGCAACCGACGGCAGACTCGCCTCCGTCTACCGCACCCTCGGCCGCACGGCGATGGATTGTTTCCGCCTGCTCACTCCCGAGGAACCCTACAAGGCCGAAAACATGATCCCGTTGCCGGCGCTGACTCCCCAAGAGCCCGGCCGCCGCTGGCGCGACATCAATTCCTCCCGCGTCGCGGCTGCCGCCGAGATGGCCGCGACCCTTCGCGAGGCGAAGAAGGTCCTCTCCGCTGCGATCCTCTCCGGCGTCGCCGAAAACGTCTACGCCCTCGAAGTGCTCCTCTGTGCGACGCGCGTCATGCTCGCCCGCGTCGGCCTCTTCTTTGCGCTTCGCGACGCGGAGATCGCCATCGAGGACGCCCATGCCGCGTTCGGCGCCGGCGCCGCGAGGGCATCGACGCTTCTCCACGACGCCTCCGTCGGCGTGTACGGCGCCCTCGCCGCCGGCGAGAGCGCCCTTTCGTCGCTTGAGGCCGTCTGGCTCAAGACCCGTCTCCCGCAGGACATGTCGCTTTTCGACGCGCCCGCGCGAAAGTACCTCCACGACTACGACAATTACCGGCATCTCGCCGCCAAGACCACCGACCTGTCGTACCTTCTCTTCGTCGAACGCCGCATAGGCGCGTCGGACTTCGCGGCAAAACTCATGAAGGCCTCAAGGGACGTCGCTCTCGCCGCTTCCTGGCCCCTCGAATAGGCGCGTGACATGAGGATAACGGTTCTGGGCAGTTCGTCCGGCATCTCCATGCCGGGCCGCGGCCACGCCGCCGTCGCTCTCGAAGCCGCAACGGGCCTCTACCTCTTCGACCTCGGCGAGCCCGTCGGCCGCGAAATACTCGCCCGCCGCCTCCCCGCCGACCGCCTCCGCGCCGCCTTCGTCTCCCATATGCACTCCGACCACACCGGCGGCCTCTTTCAGTTCGTCAAGAACTTCCACCTCTACCACAACCACCCGGATTACCTCCCCCAGGTGGATCGTTTCGTCCTCGCGCTTCCCGCCGAGGCCGTCGACGCCGTCAAGGCCTTCTTCATCGCCTCGTACATGTTTCCCGAGAGGATGAACGTGAAGGTCCGCTTCCTCCCGATAAGGACCGGTCCCCTCTACGCGGACGAGAACATCCGCGTCACCGCCCATCCGACGACCCACTTCGATTCCGTGAAACCGTTCCTCGCTGAGCACCCCGAGTACCGCGGGCCGCGCGGCGAGGCCTTCGCCTTCGCCGTCGAGGCCGAGGGCAAACGCGTCGTCTACAGCGGCGACCTCGGCGACGTGACCGACCTCTTCGCCACTGCAAAGGGCGCCGACCTCCTCCTGCTCGAGTTCGGCCACCTTATTCCGCTGGAAGATAACTTGCAAAAACTCGCGCCCCTTGGTATACGAAGGATAGTCCTGACTCATATTTTCCCGGACTACAACGAGAGGACCGCCCAACTCCAGGCCGCCTCCGACGCTCTCCTCCCGGGCGTGGTCACCGTCGCCGACGACGGCTTGGAAGTGGTCATGTAGCGCCGCGGGCGCAAAGGCGGGTGGCTATGGCAACCGCATACCTCAAAATCTGGGTCAACGTCGGCACCGAAACCGCCGTCCGTGACGCCTTGCTCAAGGTCAAGGGCGTCAGGCGCGCCGACCTCACCACCGGCGACCAGGATATCATCGTCCTCATGGAGGCCGGCGACTACCATTCCCTTTTGAATGCGATCCTCACCTCCGTCCGGTCGATACAGGGTATTGACAGGACCGTCACTAACCTGGTCCTCGAATAGCGAAAGGCGCTCTACCGGTGGATGCCGCGTACCTGAGGACCCTTAGGACTGCTGCGAGGGCGCTCGTCGCTGCCCTCTTTTGTTTCGCCGTCTTCGTGAGCGTCTGCTACTTCTTCTCCGGGGGCGCCGACCCCGCCAGCGGCGGTCTCATAATTGGAACCCCCGACGATTGGTACAAGGGCGTGAGGGTCTCCATCACCGCGCTTCTCGCCTCCGCCATTGGAACGCTCGTCTATAGGCGTCCCTACAGCAGGCCCATGGTTGCCGCCCTCGCCGTGGGACTGGTCTTTCTCAACCTTGACCCGGCCAGCGTCTGGACGCAGGTAAATGCCGTCCTCAACGCCGACAAGTGGTACAAGCCCAGCCTCGTCGACGTCGCGCGAAGGACCCGCCTCTACTGGGTGTACTACCTCGCGTACATGCTCTGGTCCGTGATCGTGCTCTACTCCGGTTATATCGGCCAGTACCTCGCGGGGCTGGCCGCATTCAGGCGCGAGTCGCGCAGGGAGTCGGCGGCCTACGTCGCCGAGAACGCCGGCGTCGGCCTTCTGACGAGCATTCTCGCCGGCATAGTCGCCATGTTCCTCGCCGGCGCCCTCTCGTACATGGCCATTCAGGTCTTCCAGACCGCCGCAAACGCTCCCCCAAACCGCACCAGGGTAGCCATCGAGGCCATAACCCATCCCCCCGGTAAACAGCCGCCTGTTGCCCACGGTCCCTCCGGACCCCCACAAGCCCCTCCCAAGCCCGAGCCTCCCCAGAAAACCGGTTTGGGCCCGGCTTCTTTCGAGAGGCTCAAGGTCCACCTTCTCCTTCTGGCCCTCGCCTTCTTTGTGACCGCGTATGTCGCGGCACTGTTGTTTCGCCCCCGGACTAGTACCTGGGTCGCATGTGGGGCCATAGTGGGGGTAATGGCGTTTCCGGCCGCGGCCGTCAGGTTCGTCGCAGATCCGCAGGCCCCGACCGCCTTCTTCAGGCTGCTCGAGATATCGCCCTTCGCGTTGGCGGGAACAGCCGTCGCCGCAGCCCTCTCGGGCGACTGGCTAGCTAAGTCGATCATCGCCCGGGGCTTCTCCCCGAGCCGTCAGCAGGCCAGGTCCCTTTGACCGCGAAGTCCTATTCGCGCCAGACCCACTCTGAGGACTCGAGTATCACCGGGTCGATCTCTACGTCGAATTCGTCGCCGGGCCTGTAGTAGACCGATTTGAACGTCCTGTACAGCGTCACGACCCTCTCGCCGTCGGTCTTTTCCCTCTCCACCTTGAGGTCCCCCGAAAGGCCCCCGACGTACACGTTCAACTTGTCGCTGCCCGTGTCGACGTCCTTGAACGTCGCGACGCCCCTCTTTGTCTCGCCGGGCTTGATGATCCCGGCGATCTTGGACGTGTTCAGGATATCCTTGCCGAAGCGCTCCGCCAGCCTCGCCGCGATATCGGGGAAAAGTTGCGCCCGGTGGACGCTGCCGTCGTCCGTCTCGATCTCGAAGGTCGGGTAGAAATCGATCTCCTGCGGCGTGTTGTTGGTCACCTGGTAGATTACGTACGTGTAATTCACCAGCGTATCTTCTTCGACAAGGCTCATTACCCTCGGCGGCCTCGACTCGAAAGTCAGTTCCCACGAATTGAGCCTGCTGACGCGGATGTCGTATGCCAGGGCGCCGGCCGCAAACGCAAAGAAAATCACCAACGCTATGCCTTTCTTATGCAGCATCGCCTTTTCTCCTTCTCATCTGCCTGAAATCGCCTATCGCGCCCGTTGGGCACTCGCCGACGCACTCGCCGCATGATACGCACTTATTGTAATCGATCCGCGCCAGAAAATCCTTTATTTCTATCGCGTTTACCGGACAAATCTTCGCGCACTTCCCGCACGCTATGCACGCGCGCTCGCAGACCTTCCGCGCCACCGCGCCCTTGTCCTGCGACCTGCACATGATATGCACTAAACTCGTCTCCTTTTCGACGCTGATGATGTCCTTCGGACACACCCTCGCGCACACCCCGCATCCCGTGCACTTGTCCTCGAGGATCACGGGCAGGCCCCGCTGCGACATAACTATCGCACCGAACGGGCACGCCCTCGCGCATGTCCCCAGCCCCAGGCACGCGTAACCGCACTCGTACAGCGCCTCCGTCGCCAATAGCGCCGCCTTGCAGTCCGAGAGCCCCTTGTACTCCACGAGCGGCTTGACGTTTGTCCGGTTGCAGTGGACGATTGCCACGTGCTTGTCGCGCTCGACCGCCGTCTGCCCCATGATCGCGGCGATCTTCTTCGCGGCCGTACTCCTCCCGGGGATGCACGCGTCGACTCCCACCTTTCCCGCCGCGACTGCCTCCGCGTACGCCGAACACCCCGCGTATCCGCATGCCCCGCAGTTGACGCCCGGCAGCGCCTCCAATATCTTCTCCGCCACGGGGTTCGACTTGACCGCAAATTTCGCGTTCGCGATCGCCAGCCCCACTGCGAATATGATCCCCAACGCCCCCAAGGCGATCACCGACGCCGCTATAACCGCGTAATTCACCCTATCACCCCGCCGAAACCGGTAAACGCCAGCGCCATCAGCGCCGTGCATATGAACGCTATCGGCACGCCCTTCATCGCCTCGGGCACCGGCATCACTTCAAGCCTTTCCCTCACCCCGCTCATCAGTATCATCACGACCATGAATCCCACCCCCCCGAAAAACCCCTGGATCGTCGCCGCCCAGAACGTCAGCACCTCCGGCGTATCCGTCGTGTTCAAGAGCGCCACGCCCAGCACCGCGCAGTTCGTCGTGATGAGCGGCAGGTATATTCCCAGCGCCTGGTAGAGCGCCGGCACGGTCTTCCTCATTACCAATTCCACCAGCTGTACCAGCGTCGCGATCACCAATATGTAACTCACCGTCTTGAGGACGCTTACCAGCGACGTGTCGCTCCCTATGATCCCCGCGAAGACGTTGAACCCCGATTCGCTTTGCGGCAGGAGGACATAGTGGTACACGACCCATGTCACCGACGACGCCAGCGTCATCACGAACGTGACCGCCATCCCCATCCCCACCGCGCTGTCGGTGCGCTTCGTCACGCCGATGAAGGGGCACAGCCCCAGAAACCTCGACAGCACGAAGTTCGACACCAACACCATCGACAGCATGATCGTGAAAAAGGACCCGATCCCCATCGTGTACGTCATTGCGACGGGCATTCTCAACCCTCCGCCTTGGCGTCTTTTGAGGTCACCGGCGCTTCGTAGGATACGACCGCGCGCCTGGCCGCCACGCGCGCCCCCAGCGCCCGGAACATGCCCAGAAACAGCCCTATGACGAGGAATGCCCCCGGCGCCATTACCATGATGTACGCCGGCCTGTACGATGGCCATACCTTCAGCCCCAGTATCGTCCCTGACCCGGTGAGTTCCCGCACCCCCGAAATGAGCATGAGTGCCATCATGAACCCGAATCCGGTCCCCACCCCGTCCACCAAGCTCTCCGCGACCGTGTGGCTATAGGCGTAAGCCTCTGCCCGGCCGAAGATTATGCAGTTCACCACGATGAGCGGTATGAAAATGCCGAGCGCGTTGTTTATCTGGTCGCTGAGGTATGCCTTCATCAGCATCTCCGTGATGGTCACGAATCCCGCGATGACTATCACGAAGCACGGTATCCGTATTTCCTTCGGGATGAACTTGCGAAGCCCCGAGATGATCACGTTTGACGAGATGAGAACGCCGGTCGCGGCCACCGCCATCCAGAAACCGTTCACGACGCTCACCGTGACGGCCAGAGTCGGGCACAGCCCCAGCACCAACACGAACGTGGGGTTTTCCTTAATCGCGCCCCTGACCAACTCTCTCAAAACCCACACGGCCGCCCTCTCATGCCTGCCGCGCCGACTCCGCACCAATTGACGCACGAATTCAGGCATTATAGGCCGCATTCGACCTGAGTCAATACCGGCCTCGGCTCACGCGACCGCCGCACGCTCTGTTGCTCGACGCATTGCCCGGCTGCGCCCTCAAATCTTTCGCCCTCCTGATGGCCTTTCACGCCACCACTTGGTCATTTACGCCGCTTGCGGCACCCCGCGCGCCCCTCAACCCCGTGATTTTCGCCCTCCTGCGCATTGGCACGGCGTTTGCGATAACCAAACGCAAGTGGTCGCCCGGTGCGGTTTGCTCGACCCCGGTCGACCGGTCCGGTGCGCGCGACTATTGTGGCCTTGCCGTAGATAGTGCACTGTCAGAGTGCAGTTATGGGGGGACGTTGCGGCCCGGAAGCGGCTGAGCCGGAACCGCCCAGCGCGGTGATAGTTGGGGGACCGTCGTCGCGCGAGGCTTCGTCTCCGAGGAGGCGTTTGTTTCGGCCCAACACGTGCTCGCGGGCTTACGCCCGCGGCCCGGGCCGCTTTCAAAATGCAGGAGTCCTGCGTTCTCGCGGGACCTGTCGATTTCGACCTGGAGGCGGGTATGACGCCGCGCGTGCTCTTGGTTGACGATGAACCTGACGTGATCGCCGCCGTCAAAACGCATCTTGACGGCTTCGAGGTCCATACCGCCGGCACGCTCGAAAAGGCCAGGGAAGAACTCCAGTCCGGCGACTTCCAACTCATCCTCTGCGACCCCGCTGTCACGGACCCCGCCGCCCTCGTGGATGACGGCCGCTCCCACGGTGGCTACACCAGACTCATTATCGACAGGGGCCCCGAGGCCGTGCGCGAAACGAGAGACCCGCTCTTTTACGAGCCCGGCGGCCCCGCCATCGACCTCACCCAACTCAAGTCCCTCCTCGAAAAAGTCGACCCGCCCGGCGCGTCCCATTCGCCCGCCGACGCCCTGCGCCGGCGCCTCTTCGCGCTCTTGGGCGACAGGCCCGCCCCCGGCAGGTGCATGTTCGTCCTCGATGCCTTCAGGGACGTGCTTGGTGCCGAGTATGTCGCCTGCCTCCAGCGCGAGGGCGACGGTGCAAGGGTGCTCTACGAAACGTGCGGCCCCTCCGGCCGTCGCCTCTACCCCCCCGTCGACTTCCTCACCTCGTGGGACGCCGCGGGCGTCAGGACCGCCATGCGGGAATCGACCCTTTGGACCGCCGTCGCGCCCGGCGCCGACGTGGCCTTCGTTGCCGCTTTCCAAAACGCCGAGGTTGATCGCGTCGGCGCCTTCGCCGAGTGCGCCTCTCCCGCCGCCGCCTTTCTCGCCAGGTGCGTCCAGGCCACACCCGTTGCCGAAAGCGCGACCGTCCTCATGAACGCCGTCTCCAGCCTCGTTCACGACACGCGAAATCTCGTTACGGGCCTGACTCTGTACCTCGGTGCGTACAGGGAGAACCGCCGCCTGGCGCGGCAGGTCGTCGCCGACGAACTCGCCATCCTGGACAAGCAGGTCCTTTCCCTTGCCGTTCTCTGCCGAGAGTACACGAGGATCGACGTCGCCGCGCGTCTGGACGCCGCGACCGCGAGGGCCGACGTGTCGGTCTCCGCCTTCGCAGGCCTTCTGGCCAAGTTCGGCATCGAGGTCGACTCCGTCGAAATCGACCCCTCTTTTCGTCTTCCCGCCGCAGCCCACGGCGTGATGTCCCGCGCGCTCGTCCATATCTCCCTTGGGCTTCTCGAACTGCGCGCCCGCCGCGTGCGCATAACCGCGGCCGCCGCTGGCGCTCAGTCGCTCGATATAGCATTTGCGTCCCGGCTTCCCTCCAAGGCGCAAGTTGCCAACCAGTCGATGGCCCAGGCCTGCGACCTTGTCAACTCGCGCGGCGGCCGGGCCGACCTCCAAACCCGAAGAGGTAGAACACGGGTCACCGTCGAGTTCGCTGCGGTGCCCAGATCCGAACCGGTTGAAAAGGTTCAGTAAGCCGCGGTGCGGGCTGGTGAGGCAGGTGTGCGGCCTGAACACGGGGCCGGAATGGCCCACTCCTGTTCTTGCCGGCCCGCGCCCCTTATGGCGCCCGCTGCCCACACATACGCTCCCCTTCAGAACCGTTAAGCAAGCGCCATTCCATCCTGTCCCTATTCATCCGCCACTTTAGCCTTGAATTCAGGCCGTAGAGCGCGTATCCTACGCGCCGAAAGGTATTGTCTTATGCTCGAAATCCTGTTGATCGTGCTGGGGCTCTTGTGTGCGGCGCTGCTCATTGACGGCCGCGGCCCGGGTAACGCCCCGCACCGCGCGGTGATGCTTTTTCACCGCTCCATTCGATCGGGCCGTACCGCCGCGATCGCCGACCTCTTCTCCTTTAGAGCCGCCTACGACTATTGGCGCGACGTCACCGCGTCTCTCGGCCTGGGCTGCCGGGCGGAGGGCGAGTTTCAGACGATGCTCTCGCAGAGGTTCCTTCTTGACGAAGTCCGCAGCGACGCCGCCTCCTACAGGGTCGTCGCCGTGCGCAGCAAGATCCTCGGCTCCATCGCCGGCGTCGTGTTCACCAAAGTTAAATCCTCCGGCCAGAGGGAGACCGCCGTTGCCACCGTCGTCTTCGAGGATGGCCGCTGGAAGGTCAGGACCTTCCCCGGCGTCTTCCCCGGGACCCTCCTTTCCGAAGTTAAACGCAGCGCCGCCGAAGCGCTCGACGGGGAAAGCCGACTCCAATGAAAAGGGGCGTTTCCAAAGGCCTTTACTATTTCCTGTCCGGCGACGTCGCCAAGACCGCGCCCGGCGCCTGGCGCCCCAGTACCGACATCTACGAGACCGCCGACCACGTCGTCGTGAAGATCGAAGTCCCCGGTGTCAGGCCCGAGGACATCACCGTCGTCCAGTATAACGACCGCCTTATCGTGCGCGGCGTCCGCCGTCCGCAGGCCGCCCCGGACATAAAGGGCTATCACCAGATCGAGATCGTCTGCGGTGAGTTCCGCAAGGAGATAGTCCTCTCCGACCTGCTCAGGGGCGCTGAGGTGGAGGCCGCCCTCGCCCTCGGCCTCCTTTCCATCAAGATCTCCAAACAGGCCCCCCGTCGCGAAGCCGCCGAAAGGCGTATCCCCGTAGAGACGGACCGGCCATGAATGACGCCAAAAAATCGCCCGTCGACGAGGTCGTCGTCCAGCCCCCCGAGCCGTCGGCCCCCTCCCAGTTGCCCGTCGTGCCCATAAGCGACAACGTCGTCTTCCCCTTCACGCTTGTCCCGCTCTCCATCCTTGCGCCCAAGGCCGTCGCCGCCGTCGAGTACGCGATGAGCCGCGAGCGCACCCTCGCCATGGTCGCCGTCAAGGAGAAATTCGAGGGCGAACTCACCCCCGACAAACTGTTCTCCGTCGGCACCTCCGCGCGCATAATGCGCCTTTTCAAGGCCCCCGACGGCAGCCTCAACCTCCTGCTGCAGGGCGTCATGAGGATAAGGGTCCCGGACATCCGCCTCGTCGGAAACGTCTTTCTCGCCTCCGTCGAGAAGTACCCCGAAAAGCCCGTCGCCGACCGCCTCTCCTCCGAAGCCCTCATGCGAAACGTCCTCGAACAGTTCAGGCGCCTCGTCCAGTTGACCCCCTACCTCGCCGAGGACCTCCAGGTCGTCGCCTCCGAGATCGACAACCCGCTCCACCTCGCCTATCTCGCCGCCGCCCTCATCCGCATGGATAAGGACGTAAAGCAGGAGATCCTCGAACTCGAACTGCCCGAGGACAAACTCAAGCGCGTCTACGCCGTCCTCCAGCGCGAACTCGAGATCCTCGAACTCGGCAACAAGATCCAGACCCAGGCCCAGACCGAAATCACCAAGACCCAGCGCGAGTATTTCCTCCGCGAGCAGCTCAAGGCCATCCGCAGGGAACTCGGCGAAGTCGACGCCGGCGCCGAGGAGATCGAGGAACTCACCGCCCGCATCAAGAAGACCGACCTCCCGCAGGAAGTCGCCGAAGAGGCCGCCAAGCAGGTCGCACGCCTCGAGAAAATCCCTCCCTCCTCCGCCGAGTACGCCGTTATTAGGACCTTCGTCGACTGGATACTCTCCATCCCCTGGAAGGTCTCCACCGAGGACCTCATCGACCTCGCCCGCGCCCGCAGGATCCTCGACGAGGATCACTACGACCTCGAAAAGGTCAAGGATCGCATCGTCGAGTTCCTCGCCGTGAGAAAACTCAAACGCAATACCCGCGGCCCCATCCTCTGCTTCGTCGGCCCCCCCGGCGTCGGCAAGACCAGCCTCGGCCAGTCAATCGCACGCGCCATGGGCCGCAAGTTCGTCCGCATGTCGCTGGGCGGTATGCGCGACGAGGCCGAAATCCGCGGCCACCGCCGCACCTACGTCGGCGCCATGCCCGGAAGGATCATCCAGAGCATCCAGCGCGTCGGTACCAACAACCCCGTCTTCATGCTCGACGAAATCGACAAGGTCGGCATGGACTTCCGCGGCGACCCCTCCAGCGCCCTCCTCGAGGTCCTCGACCCCGAGCAGAACTGGAGCTTCCGCGACCACTACCTCGAACTGTCCTTCGACCTCTCCCGCGTCCTCTTCATCGCCACGGCCAATATCACCGACACCATCCAGCCCGCCCTCTTCGACAGGATGGAGATCATCGAACTGCCCGGCTACACCGAGGAGGACAAGGTCCAGATCGCCCGCACCCATCTTGTCCCGAAGCAGCTCGAGGAAAACGGCATCCCCGCCGGCAGGCTCAAGTTCGCCGCCGCCGGCCTCCACGCGATCGTTCGCGGCTACACCCGCGAGGCCGGCGTCCGAAGCCTCGAGCGCGAGATAGCCTCCATCTGCCGAAAGTACGCCAAGCGTTTCGCCGCTGGCTACGGCAAAGCCCAGAGCGTGGGCGTAAGCGAGGTCGCGAAGTACCTCGGCCCCGCCAAGCGCTTCGCCGAGGTCGCCATGCGCACCTCCCGCGCAGGCGTCGCAACCGGCCTTGCCTGGACCACCGCAGGCGGCGACATCCTCTTCGTCGAGGCCCTCGCCATGCCCGGCAAGGGTTCGCTGCTCCTCACCGGTCAGTTGGGCGAGGTCATGCAGGAATCCGCCCGCGCCGCCCTGAGTTACGTCAGGCGCTCGGCCAAATCCCTCGGCGTCGACGACAGGTTCTTCCGCTCGAGCGACATCCACGTCCACGTCCCCGCCGGCGCCATCCCAAAGGACGGCCCCTCGGCCGGCGTCACCATGGCGACCGCCCTCGCCTCCGCCGCCACCCGCCGCCCCGTGCGAAAAGAAGTGGCCATGACTGGCGAGATAACGCTCTCCGGTCACGTCCTGCCCGTCGGCGGCATAAAGGAGAAAATCCTCGCCGCCGCCCGCGCCGGCATGAAGACCGTTGTCCTCCCCGCAGAGAACAAGTCCCAACTCGACGAGATCGCCCCCCGCCGAAAGCGCGGCCTCGCCTTCGTCCTCGCC
>Ga0172362_10003301_pt1 | contig 13938 bp, 24 predicted proteins | sample LakKivs1_kivu2a2_FD_114534 | JGI IMG/M metagenome (GOLD analysis project Ga0172362, IMG submission 114534) | Sediment microbial communities from Lake Kivu, Rwanda - Sediment s1_kivu2a2 | ecosystem: Environmental > Aquatic > Freshwater > Lake > Sediment | place: Rwanda: Western Province, Lake...
ATGTAATTGATGACGCCGTGACCGATGACGGCACATCCTACGTCTGCACCCAAGCCCACACCAATCAGCAACCCCCGAACGCAAGTTACTGGGATGTGCTGGCCGCCAAGGGCGACACCGGAGACGCGGGGGATACCAATACGGAAGCTACGGTTCAAAATGGAGCCGGAAAAACCATCGTCATTGGAACGCCCGTCAGCTACATTGCAACCAGTAAAGTAACCGAGGCGCAAGCGATCGCAACTGATCCGGTGTTAGGTTTGGTCCTCGATACGTCCATCGCTAACGGGGCTTTTGGTCGAATTCAAACCCACGGCGTTCTATCCGCGACCAACGCACAGTGGCAAGCAATTACCGGAGAGGTCGGTGGCCTCACCCCTGGTGCAGTCTATTATCTTGACACAAGCACCAGCGGTAAATTGACGAAGACACCGCCCACCGGTGCGGGCGAATTCGTCGTACAAGTTGGAGTTGCACTTGATACTGGCAGACTCAACATTGACATTATACAAGCAAACAAACACCTCTTCACTGATGCCGCAACCGCCAGCACACCTGGCTACAGTTTCTACGGCGACGTAGACACGGGGTTCTATAGCCCCGCGGCCAACACCATCGGAGTTGCAATCGCTGGCGTTGAGAATGTACGTTTCATGGCCGGGGGTCTCGGCGTTGGTGCCACAAGTATTGGCACGTCGGGCACCAATGTCCTTGCCCTCACAGACGGCGTTATACCGACTACGAGCCCTGCAAACACAACACAAATCTACTCGCAAGCCGGTCAACTTAAAGCACGCGCCGCGGACGGTCACGTCACACTTCTAACAGTGTTTCCTCGCCGCCAAATGACTGCGTGGGTTGACGCGGGCGCTACGACCATCACATGCGTAGGAATGTCGGGAATTACCGCCGCCGTGAGCGGAGCAGGTACAGTCCACAATTCTGACGATACGTTGGGGCCGTGGCTAACCTGTTCGACAGGCGAATCGGGCGGAGCCGGCGTCGTACCCGCTGCGTACACCCTATTTTGTGGTGACTGGAATTATGACATTTCATTCCGCATTCGCCACAGCATCAATCTTGCTACTGACTCGCGCATGTGGATCGGTGTGTTCTCTGGCACCGGTTTCGAGTCCAATTCCGCACCCAATTTGCACTATGCGGCCTTCCGTTATGCCACGGACGTAGATGACACTGCATTCTTTCGTTGCGTAACTGACAACGGCAGTGGAACACCCACCGTAACAGTCACCACTGTCGCCATTAAAAATGCCATCCACACCTTCCGCATCGAATGCGATAATACGGCGGGAAAGATATATTTCTACAGCGACGAGAACTTGGTCGCAACACACAATACCACGCTCCCGACAGCAACTCAGCTATTGGGGCCAGCCATGTGGGCTACGGCTCTTTCCACTTCCAACCGAAACCTCCGTTTTAATATGTTCACCGTGACACACATATGAGACGCATAAAAACGTACCTCTCCATCGACCTGGACTATTGGCGATACCGCAAAGACCCACAACCCTGCACGACCTTCTTTCAACAGGTGTGGGGCTTGCAGTTGCCGATTTATGTGGTAATGTACCATCATCATCTTTTACCCCACATCAACGCCCACGATTGCGACATCCTTATCAACGTCGATTACCATTCCGATCTGGCAGACCTAGAGCCTGGTCGCATTCTTGACTTCAATGAAGGAACGTGGGCCAATTTTGTGGACTGGCGCTGTGTTGGCCGATTCATTTGGCGCTATCCGGCGTCAGAATGTCTCAGCGGTGGAACTGGCTATTGCCACAGCAATCACAATCCGTTTCTAGAACGAGGAGTGGCTAGCTGGAAGTGTGTCCAAAAACGAGTCGGTCTATGGGGTATTCCTTGGAAGCACATCACCGCCGTGGGCGTCTCCGTCAGCCCGGATTGGATCGGCCCCGCCGAGACACTCGCAGAGCCAATACGTCAACTCCACATCGGCCGTTGGATCGCTGATTTTAACCGTGCAAGAGATCACGCCCAGTCACCCCGACGACATCAACCTAAATTCGTGCGAGTTTGATGTGACAAATGAGCTTACGCATCGTTAGAAATCCCACAGTCGCTAATTGGATCGTTGACTTGCACCGCGTCTTCTCGGCCTGGCTCACAGACCACTATAAGTTGCAACACAATATGACAGTCTACCTGCATCCAACAACACAGTTGGTGACAAGCCAGGGGCTAGCGTGCGGATACTTTGTGTCAGGCCGCCGGCCAACAATCGTGCTAGCCTGTCGGCCGCCGAGTAAGACCTTTTACACATGCTTACATGATCTGCTCGACACGTTCGCCCACGAATGGTGCGAATACGAGAAGTGGCGGGACCATAAGCCAGGCAACCATCGTGGGCTTCAACAACGGGTTGATGCTCTAATCCGTCAGTTCTACAACTATCTCAGGAGTCAACATGAAACAAATCGTCCAACGCATCGTTGCCTATGTCACCGGCGGCCTCGCACTGGCCCTCGTCGGCACCGCCGCCACCTCCGCCTTAACCTATGCCGCCTTGCACCGTGCTGAGACGCTGCAAAACCTGGCCTCGTCCACCCTCTCCGGCGTGGGCATGGCAATTGGTGGCTGCATCGGCGGCGCCCTGATGCTCCGCTTCAAGGCCGCCCGTCGATTCGTCAAGAATCTGGTCCACGACATCAACGACCGTTAATCCCTTGGAGAGTCATGTGAAGCAGGTGCGGCTGCTACCTATCCGCAACGCAACGCAACTTTGGAGACTAACTAGATGAACCCAGAAATCTTAGAACTTTTCGACCGCTACACTAATTTAACCGGCAACCGTCAGCAAGCGGCCTGGCTCACGCTGGCCGATTTGCTCGACCGTAGCCGGTCAATCGAAACCGTCTTCGTGGAGCCGGACGGCTGTCACTCCTACAACGTAAGAGAGGCAGCCGCACGCCTGCATCTGAGCAGCCCGGAGGTCTACCACCTGATCCTGGCTGGTCGCCTAGACAGCTTTTGGTCCGGTGATGCCGTGCGGGTGCCACTTGCAGAGATCGAACGCTATGAGACTGAGGCTCCGGCCCCGCCATGCTGACCCCGCCGCAGGCCGCCAGGCTCTTGGGCGTCAATGCCGACAAGATTCGCGCGTGGATCGCCTCGGGCGAACTGCGGGCCACCAACGTCGCCCTGCGTCACGGCCTCAGCCGGCCGATGGCGATTTTACTTGGGCCGGACAACACATCCTAGTGACTCCGACTAGCTCAGAATAATGACTCAAATTGAAACAACCGGCACAACACATCGGCTTCCCATCAAAGTTGCCGAAATTCGCCCTAATTTACCGTGAGAAAAATCCCTACCCCTGTGAAAATAGCTTAAAGTTTAAAATACGCAGGCAGTGCGTGTTTGCACAACGTAGCTCGCATGAGGCACCACCAAATGTCAAGACCCCTTGAACCCTCTGAATCCGCAAAACACGTCAAATCCACAGAAGAATCCTTGACGAAAGCAACCGACGAGCAACTCTTGACCGCGGTTCAGCATGGGAACACAGAAGCCTTCGAGCTTCTCGATCAACGCTACCGACCACGCCTCACCGCCTATGTTCATACCTGGCTCGCCACTACCGCGCAAAATGACATAGAGGACATTGTGCAACAGACCCTCGCGTACCTCTACCGGAAAGCGTCCATTTTCACGAAACCAACGGTCGTCGTCCAAAGCATCCTCTTCAAACAGGCGGCTCGCTACATGCACGACTTCGAGCGCCACGCATTGCGGGCTCGCCGCGACCGCCGGCGCACCATACTGTTCACGGATGGCGGCATCTATCGTCAGACACAAGCGCATCTTCTTCACGCACGAGGACAACGCGACCTGCCTAAGCTGCCAACCAGTTCCGACGATCAATACACATCAGGGCATTGTTATGACCCGATAGATTGGCGCGGAGCCGAGAAGCGCGCGGCGGCTGAGGATGTGCGTGAGTACCTTTCGCAGCTAACACCAGCCGAAGCCGAAATCATCCGCCTAATGGACCTAGAGGGGCACACCGCCCAATCGGCCGCTGACACGCTCCACGTCACTCTGACAACGACCCAGTGGCGCTACAAAAAAGCCCATAAGCGCTTGCAGGCACTCGCCCAAAAGAAACAATGACCACCGTCGTCAACATCCGCACTGATAACTACGACGTGTTAATCTGCCGGCCATCCAAATGGGGTAATCCATTCCCTATTGACGACAAAACACCGCGCGCAAAAGCCATCGCCATGTACGAGGTCCATGTCCGCCGCAGCCCGAAGCTGATCGCCGCCTTACCGGAACTGGCCGGCAAGCGGCTGGGCTGCGTGTGCGCGCCGCTCCCGTGCCACGGAGATGTTCTGATCCGGCTCCTCCACGAGTTTTTTCCCGGCCTTTAACTTACGGCAATGCCGACGCGACACGAATGCCTGCCCAGCGGCTTAGTAGCTGGGACTGAAGTGGTGCCTACCAATTACTATAATTTGGAGACAAGTCATGTTGAAGTGGTGCCTACCAATCGTTATAGTCTTGGGTCTAGCCATTTCGGCACGAGCCGATGATTCCAAGCTGCAAGCTGCCGCAACAGACGCAGCCACGGCCCTCACGAGGGCTCTCCAGCGAACCACCGCTGTCCCTGTGACGCTGAAAGAGACTATCGAGTTTCTCAGAATCCTGACCGACCAGATTCTACCCGAGGAGGGACTGAAACTGCCGAAGCAGCGGATCGTGATTCGCCTCCCCGGCCACACGACCGTGTGCTACCGAGGCCCGTTCGGCAGGACGCAGTGCCAGACGATAGATTTCGAGATCGTGGTCGAACCGACGATTGAGGTCTACCGGAGCGAGTCTACAAAAATTAGCCTCGGCCCTTGACTTTCGGCAATCTTGTGGTATGCTTGTAATGTGAACTCAAGCAACTAAGACTCATGCAACTTGTGCTGCCTAACGATCCGATCCTCCACCGCGTCTGCCGGGCCGATTTCACCGTCACGGCCAGCCAGATCGGCCTGATGTTCCACCTGATGCAAGCGTGCGACGGCCTGGGTCTTAGCGCCCCGCAGGTGGGCATCGACGCCCGCCTCTTCGTGACCGCGTGGGGCGAAGTATTTGTCAGCCCCGCCCTGACCGGTCTGGGCACGCCCCGGCGGGTCCAAGAAGGCTGCCTGTCCTTCCCCGGCCTGCTGTGCGTCCGCCTCCGCTACCCGGCCGTGCGCCTGGGCGACGGGCGGGTGTTCGAGGATGAGCGAGCCATAATATTGCAGCACGAGGCCGACCATCTAGACGGGATTGTCATTACCGACCCTGATCCTGACCTTTGAGCAACAGTGTACTGCAACCCTGGGTGACGACGTTGGGCCTACGGCACCAAGGCGTGCTGATGGCCTACGTCCGAGGCTGCGACAGTGTGCCGAAAGAAGACCCGACGAAGGCCCTGGCCCGCTGCCTACGGTCCATGATCCTTGTCAGTTTCGACCTGGAACCCACCAGCTTCATTGAACACGTCAGCGACAAGACGGGTCAAACTGGGGTCAAAGGCGCAAGGGTCAATTCCGAACAGGTCAAATACACAGTGCTTGGAAGCACTCGGGACCAACGCGCTTAGGGGTCAGCGCCCCGACCGGACCATGAGCAGCAAGCGTTTACACGTCCACCCCGCAACCTCCCGGTCCTGACAACCGTCACAATCGTCATAAATGGCACACTCCATCTAGCTTGCTACCCGAATTCCCACAAAACTGACACAACCCTTATTGCCGCCACAATTCAGCGACGATACAATCACTGACAGGCAGCACGTCGCCTCCATCTGGGTCGGGAGCGCCGTGGTGTCTGGTTTGCGGACGTTCCGCAACGCACACACGGCCTCTCCCGAGGCCGTTTCTTTGCGCTTACGCCTCGTGTCTCATGCCTTACGCCCCACGCCCCGCGCCCCGCGCCCCGCGCCCCTCGCCCCGCACGCCACCCCGTGAATCCGCCCGATACCGCTGTCCTACGCAATCATGCCCGCTAACGCCTTTGATGCACGCATCGAGCAGATCGGCGGACGAGCCGCGATGCTCGACGCCGTAGTGAAGATCGCCCAGGCTCATGGCTTCCCTGGCTATGGCTACGAGCATCCTGCAAATAATGGGGCAATTCGAGATCGGCACCGCACCACACGGCAGCCTAGTAATCTAGCGAAAGCCTAGATTTTCCCCACGGTTAGTTGGCCGAAATTTTCCACACAGTTAGTTGGCCGGAATTTTTCGCACGGTTAGATATTCGCCCCTACAACCACTACAACCACTACAGCCGCTACAGCCGGTAAACTCCTTCCAACCATTATTCCCGCTACAACCCGGCCCGGCACATCCGGCGCATCCGCCACCCTCGTCACGATCCCGGCATCTGGCAGGACCGCGCGCACCCCGGCCATCGACACAACGAGTACTTGGTGCATGACCTGGCGCATAAGCGCAATCTGATGCCCGCGGCACAGATGCCATCGTCCCGACTATCGTTGTCGGCAGTCTAACCGCGCACACCAGCATCAGTGGCGTTGGCTGACAATACACAATCAGCACCGAAAACAGAATAAGCATAAGAGTCCACATAAATCACACGCTCGAAACAGCAGTGACACCCGTTACCACGCGCGGCGTCAGCACGACTGGCGCAGACACGTAGACGCAATGAACAAAGGTGGAGTGAACCGGCCGCAAGCGGCGGCACGGCGCAGCGCCAGATAGGCGGCCCGGTCACAAGACCAGCCGCACAGCGCCAGCGAAGAAGTAAAGAAGCCGACATTAACTACTCACGTCTTACACGGCGCTCTCACACGCCGCTCTCCAAAGTTTCAGAAACTGTGTTGCTGCTACAAGCATAACACAAAATTGAAGAAAGTCAAACCGAGCCACGAAAATCGCAGAATGGCCTTGACTTTCGCCAACCTAGAGGTATAGTAGAATAGTGAGGCAAAAGAACTAAAAGGAGCAACCATGAGCAAAATTACTGTTCCGCGACTCGCCAAGGGGCAAGGCTACAAAGGGCCGGAGTTTTTTGGCTGCTTCAATACCGGCCTGGCCCCGGCTATTTTTTATTCGCGCAGCGGCAAGTATGTCGTCGGGCCGGAAATCCCTTGTCGTGACGCCATGCGTGCCGGCATGATCTTGTTTGCCAAGGTCCGGGTTGTGAACGGAGCGGACCCGCGCCGCAAGGTTTGGATTTTCAAGAGCCGGGCCGCCGCCGTTCGAAAGTTTCTCGTCCTGTGCGGAGCGCGCCTATTAGAGAATGACGCCATGCGGCGCGAGTACGCCGAAACCGCCCGCCGAGCCGCCGCCGGAGACGTGGCCGCCGTTCTAGCCCTGGGGGACTTCTAAATGAGCATTGCCAAAGGATTGACTAGACCGCCGGAATCCGCAAGACTGAATTTGACTTTCGCCAATCCCGATGTATTCTTTAATAGTGACACAACGCAAAACGGAGCAACACCCATGAGCAACAAAACGCGAAAAGAGCGCTGGGTTTTCTGCGAAAGCGAACTTACGCACCCGGAAACGTGCAAGTCGTATGACGAGTTGACCACAACCGTCTTGGACCCGGACAGCGACCCGGACAACCCCGAACACTTGGAGCAGGGCGTTATCGTCTATCGCAACGGGGAAGTGAGCAACCGATGGAACGATGGGACCGCCGGGATTCCCGCCGACGTTGCCGAACTGGCCAATTGTGAGGAAACCTACTACCACCCCGAGCGCGACGAGTACGCCGACATCTGGGCTGACGTTTTTGTTGACAACAATGGCGCTTGGCTAGGCTGGGCAGGGGCCGCCCCGAAAGCAAAGGACTAAGCATGTTTCGCATCATCTTCCAAGGGCCGCACGGCCCCACCGCGGCCACCGCTGACCCGAAGTTGGAAGCCTACAAGCAAATGGCCTACATCAAGCGCATCTTAGGCCGCCGCTACTGCCTCACCTGCCATGCGGATGGGGCCTACACCGTGGTGGGTGAGGGGCTTGATCCTTTGACCTTTAAGCCGGAACAAGCAACATGAACACGAAACAGAAGAGTCGAATCATCCGCGAAGGAATGGGTGGATTCCTTTGCCCACCGGGCCACCCGATGCACGACTGGCATGTGGAAGCCGGCTTGCGCCGCAAACCGGAAAACCGTGACCTGTATTCCCTGGAAGCGGCGATTAAGTGCGAACAGCTTGACGACGCCACGCGAGTCGCCGCGCGCACCCTCCTAGCGACATGGGAAGCAAATAAGCTGCCCTTGACGAATGCGGCCGTACAGGATTGGATTCTCCAGGTACTTGGCTACTTCCACGGCTGCTATTGCCGAGGCGACGGTTCGCAAGAAGAGGATTGGCACGCCGGCAACGTGGTCATTCCCGGCTGGGGCGGACAAGCCAACAAACCGCTGCCCGTGGAGCGCCACGTCGGGGTGCATCACATCCGAAAATACTATCCCGAGTACGTGCCGACCGCCGCACACTTCGCCGGGGCCTACTGGGGCAAGAAACCGCACAAGTGCAAAGTGCAAAGTGTGCGGAGAAGTGACAAACGCAAACCTTGACGCCCGCAAGCCGACTACTGCCGGCATTGCGGACAATATCCCGCCGCTAGTACACCGGAGCAAGAGCAATGAGAATTACCTTGACCGTGGAAGTCGAAAGCCGAGCCGCCCTGGCGGCAATCCGCAAGAAAAATCCGCCTGCTGAATTTGACTTTCGGCAAAGTTGACGTATGCTTGTAGTGTAAGCAAAGGAGCAAACATGAGCGACAACGTGACCCAAACCCTGCCCAAAACCGCCTAACCCAGAAGCCAACCATGCTGCTTAGCAAACCCACCAAGTATTACGGCATACGAGGCCGTTGCGGGTACGTACACGCCGACTGCATCCACGAGTACCTGGCGGACAACACCCATTGGATTAACGACTCCCCGCGCCGGCCCGACATCGACGCCGCCCTTGACGACTTAGGGCACGCCGCCGCCCGCAACTGTTTACACTGCGGAGAACCGCTAAGCGGCATGGGCCACACCCGCGCCGTCAAGGCCGCCCTCGCCATCGGCAACGATAAAGCCGCTCTGCGTCGGCGATTACAGGAAGAGCGAATACTATTGACCCCGACTGCCGCCCGTCAATTTGGCAAGGGCACTTTCAGCTTTGCCGGCAAGCGGCTGATCGGGGAAAACGGACTGGTACTGCAATGGCGCATTCGATCATACCCGAATCAACCAATCGGCCCGCATAATCAGCAAACCACTCGCGGAATTGTGCTTTGCCTCCTGGAAACCGCTCCCGCCCGCGCTTGACTTTCGCCAATTCTAGTGTATGCTTGTATTGTGAGGCAACCATGAAGAACAAGTATAGCCTACCGATCCGCAATTATGCGGACGGCAAGTATCTTGTCGCCACCGCGCGGACACGAAACGGCAAGCCGCTTGGCAGCAACGCCCGCCTGATCCCCTTGGCCAATGGCGACTTTGCCCTCCGTTACTGCTATACCAATATTGTAACGTGGCACCGTGATGACACGTTCACACTGAATCATGACGGTTGGATGACCCGAAGCACCCGCGTGTGGATGGAAGCCGCCACCGGAATCTCTATCCGCGAAGTTGACGGCGAATGGGAAATTCGACTGAGTGACGTGTGGACACCATACTGCAACGGCATGACAATTGATCCAAAACAAACTGCCTTAACCTAACCATAGGAGGCCCAAAGCGAAGAGGCTTGTGCAACACGCCGCCACCGCAGAATGGCACTGCGCGGCCTGACGTGGGCAAGCCGGCTAAATGAGATTGAGACGCGCGCCATCGGCAAGCCGCAATCACAAGCCCCTTCGCCTTGAACCTTACCGGAGCAACCCATGAGCAAACCCCATGACCCCGTAGTCTTGCGCGTTTGGCGTAACAATAATGACATTTTTGCCCTCTTCCCGGTCTTGCCGGCAGATAATGAGGGCTACCATTGCACCATTTATCAGCACATCGGCCAACACGAAGCAGCAGACTACGGCCTTTGTATCCGCATGAGCCGACCCGCCAGGCCGAAAGAGGCCCGCGAACTGCTTGCCGAGTTGCGGAGCATCGGCTACCGCCCGCGCGTCTACCGCCGCCGAACCCCGGCCATGCGGGACTTGTGTCACCGCCTTGCGCATGACCCAAACTATTGCGCTTGACTTTCGCCAATTCTATAGTATGCTTGAGTAATGAAGCAACAACACCTGGAGCAACCGACCATGAGCCAAACATGCAATGATTACCGCGACGACGCCGCGAGTGACGCAAAGAATACGGTCAACAACTTCGAGGGTGAAATCTTGGAGCAACTATTGAACAAGGGAAAGGCCAGCGACAACCTGAACAACGATTATGACGGCGGAGACGCCTGGCACCATGAAAACCACGTCGATAAGTGGTACAGCTTGAGCGAGGCCGCCGCCATCCTCAATCAGCTTGACGAATTCGAGGAAAGCGACAGCGGCTTGTGGCAGGGATGCGACATGAAAACGGCCCTTTCCACCTGTGCCGCTTTCACCTACGGCAACGCTGTCTATTCGGAGTGGACTGACCTTATCAAGCAGATCAATGACAAGGCCGAAATCATCCTTGACGAGTTTAACGACCAGGCCCTCGACCTGGAAGCCGACATTGACGACTTGAACGGACGCGCCGAGGACTTGGATAATGAGGCTAGTGACGCAGACGCAACGGGCGATGATGACAATGCCGCCCGCCTGCGGGCGGAAGCTGACGCCAAAGGGAATGAAGCCGAAGCCAAGCAGGCCGAACTTGACGACCTTGACAACAAGAAGAAAGAAGCCCTCCGCGAGATGATTGCGGAAATAACTGCCTAGTCTGTTACCCCAGCCCGGCGGCCGAATTCCCCTCCCGGCCGCCGGGCACTCTTACGGAGCTAATACCATGCTGACCCCCGCGACTGTATTTCTAGAAAAGACCTCGCTTCTGATCGACGTGCTTGTAGAGGCTGTGCTGATTAAAACGGGCACTACGTTGCCCGCCGCCGATGCGGCATGGTTCACCACACATTGCGAACAGCGCTTCCGCTACTTCCACCGGAATAACGCGGTTTGGCGGAAATGGCTGGAGGACCGAAACGCGCGGATCGACCCACGCAACCAATGCAAAGTATGGATTCGTCACTGGCTGGCCGCTTTCATCCGCGACCCGGCCGGCTTCCGCGAGCGGTATGTCTTTGGCGGTTGCCCGGATTGTGGCAGCGACGAGTGGTACGAGAACCGTAGCGACGGATTCGTTTGGCATGAATGTGATGCCTGCGGGTACAAGACTGTCGTAAAAAGCCCCGCCGCGCCTTGACTTGCGACAATTCTAACGTATGCTTCAATAGTGGGCAACACCGGAGCGAACAATGATCGAGCAACTTTGGATTCGGGTCGGAGACTGCGGAGACTATGAGCCATGTAACGGGCTTAACGACGCCCTGGCGTACCTCAATGAATTAAACGTCGGAGAAGTAACAGGCTGGACTAACGGCCCTTGTGCCGTGGGTTTTGAGACTTCCAACTTCTGGGGGCAGGACTGCATTTCCTGCTACTTTGGTGACGCCGACGCGAATCTCATTCGCCCCTTGAACGCCGCCGAGCGAGCCGCCGTGGAAGACGGCCTAAAGGAGGCATATATTTGAAGCAGGTGCGGCTGCTACCTATCCGCAACGATGCCCACTACCATCCTCGTGCGCGTCAAGTCAGCCCGCGCACGCGACCGGATGCAAACCGCCCTGGGCTACAGGGCATCAAGGGGCTTTGCCGAGCGCGAGTTGACCGCTCAAACTGCGGGGCTACTGGGATTGGAACTAACCATGAGACAACCTTGCCACCCGCTGGTAACCACTTTCAGCAAGTCAATGCGCGCTGCCTACCGCAGACTACGCCGCAACGCCGACATCCTGGGGCGCGTGCTGGTATATGACGCCGGCCCGTATCAAGAATTGGCCCTGCTTTATCCGGCGGAAGCGGATGATCTAATTCTGCTGCACAGACGAGTTGTGCTCTACGACCCCCGACAACAAAAGCAACAGCCCCTCTTTCCAGCTTGACTTTCGCCCACTCTGACGTAGGCTTGAATAATGGAGCAACAACCATGAGCAACACGCCATACGACCGCTTGCGGACCAGCCTTTGCAAAACCTTTCTGCTTTTCGAGCAGGCCGCAAACAAGGCCCCGATGGGGCCAATCGTCAACACCCGTGACAACCTAGCGGAAGCAATGCGGAGTTTCGGCTATCTGCCGAGTGAGGCCGCCGCCGTGATTGCCGAAGCGCAAGCCGACAAAGAGGAGTAACACCGTGAGCTACATCTATCAGGCCGACGTATGGTGCGATGATTGCGGGGAAGCAATCCGCGCCCGGTTGACCGCTGAGGGCAAGGCCCCGGCCGACCCTGACAATGAATGGAGTTATGATAGCGACGATTTTCCCAAGCGGGCCGGAAACGATGAGGAAAGCGACTGCCCGCAACACTGCGCGGCTGGTGAAAAGTGCCTTAACGCAATCACGTTGCCGAGCGGCGATAAAGTCGGCCTACTGTTTGGCGAGTTGACCAGCGACGGGATTGCCTACGTTCAAGAGGCGATCGAAGTAGCCACAGCCGCAACAGGCGGACAAGGCAAGGAAGTGATAAAGTTATGGCAGCAGTACTACCGCGACAAGAAATACGACCTATGAACGAAAAGCAACAGCTTGACTTTCGCCAATGTTGTAGTATGCTTGAGTAGTGGGGCAACACAAGACGAGGCAACCATGAGCACCGCAAACAAGACGACCGCCGAGCTGCTAGAAACCCTTGACGACTTCACCCGCGCCTACTTGGAGGCCGCCTTCTGGGCAGAAACCGACAACAGCACTGATAACGGAGGCAACCCGATTGAAGACAACTACAACTTTGACGACCTAGACCCGGACTCCCTGGCCTTCGCTATCGACGATTGCCGCCGCTTCCAAGAGGAAAATGCGGCGGACCTGGCCCTCTACAGCCACCGGCAATGGAGTGCCGCCGAACTCGGCGGGCATGACTTCTGGATGACCCGCAACGGGCACGGTTGCGGTTTTTGGGACCGCGACGATTGCCTCCCAAAAGACGCTGGGGAGCGCCTGACGGCCGCCGCCAAAAAATGGGGCGAGAAGTGCATCGACGTTTACGACAACACCGTTTACATCAACTAACCGTCGCCGGGGCCGGGCGCTTTGCGATCGGTCTCGCCCGGCCCCTTGAAATTGCGTGGTTGTGTCGCTCCTCGCCGGGCCGCCGCCCTCTGATACCTCAGTGGCGGCCCGGCAACCGTATGCTGGTGTGTTGCTCCTGCCCCGGCCGCCGCCCCTCACCCGCGGCCGGGGCACCTCTAATTCCGCCAAAGCAACTTGACTTTCGACAATTCTGGAGTATGCTTGAATAGTGAGGCAAACAACGGAGCAAACAACGGAGCAAACAACCATGAGCAACACCGCAACCGACCGCCGCCCTATCGACGCCTACGCCGTCGCCCTTGACCAGACCCTCGATTATTACATCGAGCCGGAAGACGCTCCGTACATTGCGCGCATCTGGGAGGGCTATGTCTTTGACCGCAACCAGCGCACCCACTGCTGCGAACTGACTCCCTCTTACTTTCTGCTCTACCTGCAAACCCGTGTTGAGTTGACAGACGACGGATACGCCTTGGACGACGAGGCCCGCGACCGCCTCTGCAACCGTTACGAAAGAGAACCCTCGGACGATTGTTACGTTCACTGCGGCGACATCGAGCGCCTGATCGCAAAGGCGGAACCCCGCTGCGCCCTCCGCTATGGTGACGTAGAAGAGCACGACTTTTGCGATGAAATCGCCGATGCCGACAAAAGGCATGATGCCGAAATGGAGGAAATCAGGGAAGACTTGCAAG
>Ga0172362_10003302_pt1 | contig 13938 bp, 10 predicted proteins | sample LakKivs1_kivu2a2_FD_114534 | JGI IMG/M metagenome (GOLD analysis project Ga0172362, IMG submission 114534) | Sediment microbial communities from Lake Kivu, Rwanda - Sediment s1_kivu2a2 | ecosystem: Environmental > Aquatic > Freshwater > Lake > Sediment | place: Rwanda: Western Province, Lake...
AACCCTAATTCCTTTAGCGACGGAAAAGGGAAAATACCCTGGTGAAAATTGTCCTTAACATTATTTGCCCGGGAAAATTCTGCTTGAGGCAGTTTAACGAATTCTGAGAGCCATTTTTTTGAATATGGAGTAAATATTGTATATGGTTTATTGTCAGGCTTTAATACTTCATCCTCTTCAAATATCACATGGTCTTTAAAAGCGAACATGGGAATCTTATGTTTCTGAAGAAGTTTCTTAGTCTCTGCATCCCTGGCTTTGCCATAAGGTTCATAATCCTTGTTGATATACACTGAATAGATATCATTTGATGCTATCATGTCCATCCATATTCTCAAAGGATCGCCCTTTCTTACAAGAACCGAACTGCCTTTTTCCTTAAGGATTTCATTTATTTCATAGAGGGAATTGTAAATAAATCCAATCCTGGCATCATCGGCAGGCAGCTCATCCAGAATATTATCATCAAAAATAAACAGCGGCAGGACAGGGAATCCTTCACTCAGCGCATTATCAAGTGCCCTGTTGTCATTAAGCCTCAGATCACGCCGGAACCAGAAAATGTTTATTTTCATTTCGTCATGGGATAAACAAAATATGAAGCTGACAATTTAGTCATTAATTCTGCTGAATTATCTTTCTTCAGGATATATGAATGAATCAATTTTTAATTATCTTTTCCCGGCTATAACCTGAATGATATGAAAGTCTTCAAAAAGTTCTCAGTATTGGGTTTTATTGCAGTTGGATCTGTGATACTTCTTATTATCACTGCTTTCTCGTTCAGCAGGGTTCTTCCCCCGGAAGATCTGAAGAGCAGGTACTCCTACAAGGATTTTGAGTCAGCAGCCAAGTGCGGCTCATGCCATCCGGGGATATATCAGCAGTGGAAACAGGCGATGATGTCGCAGGCCTATACTCACCATTGGGATGAGATTGAGTATTTTGAACTTGGCGTAGGGCATTCAACTGCAAAACCTGAAATCAAGGATGTCATTGACGGATGTAACGGCTGCCATGCACCCCTTGCCTTTATGGGAGGAAAGGTATTTCCCCCACCGCGACCAGAGGCTAAAAGCATGGCAAATGAATCGGTCTCTTGTGAGGTGTGTCACCTTGTACAATCGGCACAGACTGATCCGCCATATAATTTCAGCTATCTTATAAAACCCGGAATAACCAAATTTGCAGTCAGGATACCTGCAGTTGAATCACCTGCTCATAAAATTGTCACGAATGATTTTTTCAGGACAACTGAATTCTGCGGGAACTGCCATAATGAAAAGAATCCTTTTGGCGTATGGGTAAAAAGCACACAACTTGAATGGAAAGAGGGGCCATACTCAAAGGAGGGTGTGAGATGCCAGGATTGCCACATGCCGAAGGGGGGTCCTTATCTTAATGCCCTCATGACAAAGCCCTATGATGATTCTAGACTTCACCTATTCCATGGCGCTCATGATCCCGGCAAGGTCAGAGGGACCATTGAACTAAGGATAGAACCGGACATACGCGAAGCGGAACCGGGAGAAAATATTGTTTTTAAGGTAGTACTGTTTAATCAAAAGACCGGACATAAATTCCCGACAGGTTCTGTTGAAGACAGGATAGCATGGCTGAATGTTGAGGCTACAGATTCCAAAGGAAAAGTATATCATCTGAATGTGGATAAGAAAGGATTTGATGGGGAGGAGTTTACGATTTCGGGTGATTATCTGGCCTATCAGGATATGGGAGTGCCTTTAAACCTGCCGGATTTCAAGGGTGTACAGCGTGACGGAATTCCAGCCGGAAACAGGATATTCAGGATGCCCTATTTCGATCCGGAAGGAAGAATGACAATCATGCAATGGAATACTGCAAAGCAGGGAGTTGATTACAGAATAGGTCCACGTGAAGCAAAAGTTGAAAAATTCACATTCCGGCTACCATATGATGTTGCTCCCGGAGAAATGAAAGTAAGGGCAGTTTTAAACTATCAACTTCTTGTTAAACCTGTTGCCGACTTCCTGAAAGTTCCTGCCGATGAATCAGAAATTAAAATGGTAAATGAACACTCTACATTTGTTACGATTTTACCTTGAGAAATAAGTAAAAAATTAAAAAACCGGGTATATGAGACGTATTCATTTCTTAAAAACAGTCGCTGCAATTGTTTCATTGATATTCTTTTACAGTGGAGTTACAGTCAAAGCCATCCCTGCCTTTGCACGAAAATACCAGATTAGCTGTCAGGTCTGCCACTCTCCCGCAATGCCACGCCTGAAAGGCTTCGGTGAGGAATTTGCCGGGAATGGTTTTCGGCTTACGGAATATGAATCTCCGCGTTATTTTATTCAGACTGTTGGTGATGATAGGCTTTCTCTTTTCAGGGAACTGCCGCTGGCAATCAGGATGGACGGATTCGCCTCATATAATTTCAACAATGAGGGATCAGCTGATTTCGGTTCCCCCTTTGTGCTTAAAATATTATCGGGTGGTGAAATCTCAGATAAATTATCTTATTATTTCTATTTCCTTCTGAATGAGAGAGGTTCAATAGCAGGTGTTGAAGATGCATTCCTTCAGTATCACGACCTATTCGGAACAGGGATCAACCTTTTTATAGGTCAGTTCCAGGCTTCCGATCCGCTATTCAAGGGAGAGCTGCGATATACTCTTGAACCCTATAGAATTTATGGAGCCTCACCGGCATCGTCAACAACAGATCTGAAATATGACCGGGGAATTGTCCTCGAGAAAGGCTTTTCTACGGGAACAACGCTCCTAGGTCAGATCCTTAACGGATGCGGAATAGGAGAAGCGGGAGAAGGATACCTGTTCGATAAGGATAAGTATAAGAACTTCATGTTCAAGATATCACAATCAATTGGCAAAAGCGTTACTTTAGGAGTTTTTGGCTATAAAGGAAAGGAACTTTATACTGATGCCCCGACCTTTATTGAGCCGGTTATCAGTGATATTATCATGTATGGTCCGGATATTTCGGTTGACATAAATGAAAAGCTGATAATAAACTTCCAGTATGTCAGACGATCGGATTCGAAGGTATTTTATCCGTTTAATCCTGCCTTTCCTTCAATGATCCTGAATGATATTATTATCACGGGCGGCTTCGGCGAGGTAATTTTGTCTCCCAGGGGAGATATGAGCAAATGGTACCTCACGGGATTGTTCAACTGGGTTGATTGCAGTTTTAATGATTTCAACCTGGATTACCGGTCTGCAACCCTTCATGCGGGATATCTTCTGCGACGCAACCTTAGAGTCGTGGCTGAGTATACCCAGCAGTTTTCCGGCGACTCCCACGGAAGGATAAATGCAGGATTTATCACTGCTTTCTGAACCCCGGATCTCAGTCATTCCTGTCCGGGATTCCCGGTTAAAGATCTGTTTATTCAGAATATTTGAATTAAGTGAATGGTGATTTTTTAGCGGATTTGCTGATCGATCCTGAAACAGGTGAATCTCTTTCATTTGATGCAGCTTCTAATACTTTTGTGAGTATAAAATCCGGCAAAAGATTTCCTCTCATTGAATCAATTCCGAAGATAATTGCCGGTGAAAATCAGGATATAGCGAAATCCGGCATTCATGAAGAATACGGGACAGTCTTTAACTACTGTGATCACTATCAGAAAGATGCGAAGTTTTTTACATATTCAGATGATAATAGTCCTGATATAACACAAGCTGAGAACGTTCGTTTACATGAATCAATTAACAGGGAGATAACCAGTAATATGTCAGTTGTACTGGATGTCGGCTGCGGGAGCGGATGGGTCTCGAAAAAGCTTATACCACGCGGCATGAAAGTTATTTCAATGGATATCTCCCCGGATAATCCTGTTAAAGCACTCCGGGCACTTCCCGATAAAAATCATGCCGGACTAATAGCAGATGCATATAATATTCCCCTGAAGGAGAACTCGGTTGATTGTATTATTGCTTCAGAAGTCCTCGAACATGTCCCTGATCCAAAATCATTTATAACTAAACTTGTCAGAATATTAAAACCGGGAGGAAAGCTCATCATCACCACTCCATACAACGAGAAAACCGAATATAGTATTTGTGTTCATTGCAACCGGCCCACTCCCAGATTTGCCCATTTACATTCTTTCAATGAAGAGAATATCAGCAAGTTCATACCTGAAGGAATTTTATCCTGGTCGGTAAAAAGTTTTATGAACAAACAACTGATTCAGATCAGATCGCATGTTGTGCTCAGGTATTTTCCTTTTGGTTTCTGGAGGTTAACCGACAGATTATTCAATTTCCTCTTCAGGAATCCTCTCAGGCTCCGGGTGGTTATTGTTAAAAAACTGTAAGGTTCCGGGTTTTATCAATTTTCTTGTCCGGAACTGTCCCGCAGTTTAAAGTCCTGAAATCGGTCACATTATTAAGTATGAATGCAGGGATCCCTTTTGAACGCTGTACTGTCACATTTATGAAGGAGGCTCCTTTAACATCTTCAAGGAAAAACGGGGGACGGGGATCCTCATTCTCGAGCCTGATTTCAATATCGGACATTTCGATGTTTTTCACGTGCCTTATGAAAAACGCATAGGCAGGAATCTTCCCGAACTCCTGCGGATCGGGATAGGAATTCTCATTCTCCGGAACAATGAGGCTGGCCTGTTCTTCGGGTGCACCTCCTTTGGCAAGGATCATGATATTATTCAGACGGATATCCTCGACATCAAAACCGGGAATGCCGAGAATAAGCGAAGCATAGTCGGGGTTCGCGCTGTACACCACCATGTTGCTTATACTGACCCTTCTGAGTTTACCGACAGGAGTCCCTTCAGGACCTCTCATCCTGGCACCCAGCCTGAGGAAAAAGGGAGCTCCCATGACATCCCGCATAGTAATATTTGATACATTAATATCCTCAAGGATTCCGCCGTCTACAGTTTCGAGCGCCAGTCCGCGGCAGAATTCAAAAGTGCAGTTTGAGATGGTGATATTCCGGAAGCCTCCGTTGGATTCGGTCCCGAATTTAATTCTTCCGGTCACTACACCGCGGTCAGGTACACGGTCGAAATTTTTACGCTGGTATGTGCCGTCGAGAAATGTCCCGATATCGAATCCGCTTACTGAACAATTGGTGATTGTTACATCTTCAGTAATCCTGGCAAATCCTAATCCAAATGAGCTTTTAAGCACAATGGCGTCGTCAAAGGGAGAGTTTACACTGCAGTTTGACATTCTCACGTGCCTGCAGCAGTCTATGTCAAAGCCGTCGCGGTTGGTATCTATTTTAATATTTTCAATAGTCATATTGTCAACTCCGGTGGCAAGAAGGCAAAAATGACCACCCCTTAAAATGGATATATCCTTAAGTGTTACATTGCTGCATAATTTAAGTGCAATGGCCTTATTGCCCAGTCCCGGAGTTTCCCGCCCCGCCCTGGTTAATCCATTTCCAACTATCCAGCCGTTTCCGGTGATCGCAATATTTTCAATATTCTCGCCCCAGATCAGGCTGTTGTGCCAGTGGCTGTGCCCGAAATCCTGGTACATGCTGAAGGCATTTGGTTCAGGTGCATCGTAACCGCCCTTACCGGCTGCAGGATCAGCTCCGATCAGAAATGCACCGTTATCCAGATGAAGGGTTATATTGCTTTTAAGATGAATTGAGAAGCTCAGGTAATTGCCTGCCGGGAACCAGACAGTTCCGCCGCCCTTTTCGTATGCCGCATCTATAGCTTTGTTTATTGCCTCGGTATCGATTACAGTACTGTCGCCCTTCGCACCAAAATCCTTTACATTGAAGACCACATGGTTGCCTATGCCACTCTTTTCTTCAGCAGATGCAGTCTGAGCGGGAGTGCTGGTCAGAAGTCGCTGAAGGATTGTTTCATCAGCTTCAAATACGGTTCCGTGCCGCATACCGTCAGGAAAAGAGACTTTATCAGAAATATCGGTCCAAGTTTTAAGATCCTTTGAGGTCACACAGCCCATTTTCTTATCGGTATATTTATCAAAATAAACAAACCATGTATCACCGATCTTTACTGATGTCGGCCCTTCTGCCCAATATTCTCCCGTGATAGGCCCTGATGGTTCTGAATATGGACCGTAAACCGATTTTGAAGTTGCCACCCTGATATTCTTCTGAGGGGGAGTTCTTGTTTCGTCCTTCAGGAACATAACATATTCTTTTCCGTTCCGGCTGATGGTTGCATCAATTACATTAAATCCCCTGTCGTAAAATAGTTTTGTTTCCGGGAATGTCACAAAATCCTTTGTTGTTGTTGAGTAGATACGATGATTGTATCCTGTATCGCCTTCTTTTTCAGTGTCAGGGAAACGTCCCGGGATCGTGGTTGCCCAGAATATCAGGAACTGTTTCATTTTGCTGTCGTAGAATATTTCGGGAGCCCAGGTATTTCTTGCTGCGGGTTCCTTATACATTACCATGAAATACTTCTGTTCCGTCCAGTTGATCAGATCTCTGGAAGATGAGTACCCTATTCCACGCTCAGTCCAGCCCGCGGTCCACACCATATGGAATGTTCCGTCGGCTGTCCTGATTATACAGGGATCGCGCATAAGTTTTGATACACCGACTTGCGGAGTCAGGAATGACCTGTCATTATTAAGGGCAGTGAAGTTATATCCCTCGCGGCTGTATGCAAGGTGAAGCCCGTCCTCTCCGTTGCCCTTGAAATAGGAAAACAGATAAACTTTGTCTTTTGCGGCAGGGGTCGCCTCGACTGAGATAAATAAGAATATGGCAATTAATACTTTTTTCATAACGGTGGCATGAATATGTAAATAATTTCTTTACAATTCGCTTCAGCTCGTAAAGTTCAGGATCGTCCTGTAAACCCTCTCCCTTGTTTCCTCAGTGGTCGGGTTGAGTTCCTCTGTTGTGAATTTCCCGTTCTTTACATCAATTCTCTCAAAGACCATCAGGTAAAGGTTAAAGATTACTTCCAGGCTGAGCTGGTATCTCGGTTCGAGCAGAGGCCTGATCTTTTTTATGATATCGTACGTTTTCAGGCGGTACTCATCAGCAAGGCTGTAGTATTCCCTGATCAGATTCCGGAAATTATCACTTACAGGATGACCCCAGGCAATCTCTTTAAGATCATGATGTGTCAGCCTGTGTTTTACTATCAGATCATCGGCAAAATAACTGAGGTTATTAAGCTGGTCTTTCTGGAAGTCGCGGATAATATGAACCAGGTAACTAAATATTGCACAGGGTGTTGCAGTTTCCCTTACATCAAAGGGAGGATTTTCATATTTACCCTTTCTGAAGGATAGCCCGTTTAGATGGACAAAAATTGAAGCAGGAGCAACAGATGCACCCTGGGAATATCCGAGAAAAGATTCAAGAGTCGGGAATCCGTCATTATTGATATCGTAGATCATTGACTTAGCGAATGCCTCAAGCGGCCATAGCGGGATCCTGAATTTTTCAATTATTCCTGCAAGTTCCTTTTGAAGAGGATTACACTCATCAGAATGAATTACCATTTTCAGCCATTCGTTGACATTTGCAGTGAACTCCTTTCTTTCACCGGGTGCTATGATTTTATTTGCCGCCTTATGATCGTCTATCAGGTCATCTATGGTGCGCATGAACTTGTAGCATAACTGTGCCGCGCAATACCTATCATTTTCCCAGAACCTGGCCGCGATAAGAATATTGGGATGATCCTTTATCTGTTCAAATTCAATAGAGTTGAATATTTCCAGGAACTGATCTTTCCGGGTGTTCATTTGGTTGTATGGTGTTGGTTGTTATTCAAAGTCTGTTCTGTGATTATCCTTTCGGAAACAAGTTTTGCCGACATAAGCACATTAGGAATTCCGTTTCCCGGATGGGTGCTGCCTCCCACAAAATAGAGGTTATGATATTTATCGTGTCGGTTATGCGGCCGGAAATATCCCATCTGGAAAATATTGTGGCTCAGGCTTCCGAAAACAGAACCCCTGCTGACATGCGTGGCGCTTTCCCAGGTTTCCGGCGTATAGCAGATCTCAAATTTGATATGATCCCCGAGATCATCAAGTCCCTGTTTTTTCAGGCGGGCTATAACAGCATCACGGGTGTATTTCTTTATCGAGTTCCAGTCCTGATCCTTAGATGCGTCAACATGACCGGCCCCGACGATGACCGATATCGAATCCTGGCCCTCAGGCGCCGCGGAAGTGTCTGTTCTTACCGGTGAATGTACGTAGAAACTTGGCTCGTTGTTAATGGTTTTATCATTGAATATCTTATCAAGGCCGATCCTGTAGCTGTCTGAAAGGAAGACATTATGGTGACTGAGCTGAGGGTAGACTTTATCGACTCCCCAGTGGAAGCATAATGCCGAACATGAATATTTCATACGGTCAAGCCGTGCAGATTTTTTTCTGTCGGGAAGGAGATCGCGGTAGGCATAAGGAAGGTCGGCATTTGAGATCACTATATCTGCCTTTACCGGAGTATCATCCTCGAGTATAATCCCTTCCGCTCGGCTGTTCCTGATCATTATCTCTTTGATTGTGTTATTGTAAACAAATTGTACGCCTGCCTTCTCGGCTGCAGAATAGAGTTTTTCCACAATTGCAAACATCCCGCCTTTGGGGAAGAATGAACCTTCTTTCAGTTCGACAGCCGGGACCATTGAAAAGAGAGCCGGTGATTTAAATGGGCTCTGACCAACATAAATATTCTGGAATGTATAAGCCATCATAAGATGCGGGTGCTTAAAAAACCTCCTGGTATAATTCCAGTGAGAAATATATACCTTGAGCTTAATGAGCAATCCTATATTGCTGAAATTTGTGAATTCCAGAAGCTTATAGAAGTTCTTTTTTATCAGCTTCTCCATCCCAAGCTGAAATATCCTGTAGCCTTTCTCAATGTATTCTTCCGACTTCCTGAAGCTGCCGGGTTCAGTTTTTTCAAGCTGCTCTTTCATCCTTTCCCTATCGGTGGTGAATGAAATAAAGCTGCAATCATCATAATAGATCCTGTAAAGATCTTCAAGCGGCACTATATCTGTCCCTTCATCAAGCCTTATTCCCAGCGAATTAAATACTTCATGGTATACTCCGGGCATCAGCAGCATTGTTGCCCCTATGTCAAATCTGTGTCCGTCTTTAATAAGCTGACCGCATCTACCTCCAGGAGAAGGATTTTTTTCATAGACCGTAACATCAAATCCTTTTTGAGCAAGGTAAACGGCAGTGGTTAAACCTCCGATACCTGCACCAACAATAAGAACCTTTTTCTTTCCTGACATAAATTTCCGGCTGTCCCGTTTATTCTCCTGCGAAAACGATCACCAAAATTAAGATTTTCCTAATATCTCGGGCTGACAGTGACTTTCATATCTCCTTTAATATCGAAAAGCCATTCTTTGAACGGCCTTGGTCCAAATGGCCCGGCTCCGTTATTTGAGAATCCGTAGCCCTCTTTTGGAATGCCCAGTACATTAGTTTCCAGTTCCTTTGACATGTTTTCATCATGAAAGTACCTGAATGCGTACTTGCCGGGTTTAAGATCTTTAATGATAATATTTGTTTTTTGATTTTCAATTTCCCCGATAGCCTGGGCAATGACTTCTTCTTTCTCATTGAAAAGCTGGAGCAGAATCAGTCCTGTGTTGTTCTTTATGCCGGTAATCTCAACATTGAGCGAGAACTGTCCGTTAACAAATTTCCCGCAAATAAGAGATAATGACAGTAATAGGATATATTTTTTCATACGCAGGATGGTTTTCTAATCCGGATCCTTTCAAGGGATCAGGACTAAAATTACTATTCCCGCAGCAATTTATTCAATCGAAAAGGAATATTTCTTCGATTTTGGATTCAAATACTCTTGCTATATCGTGTGCCAGTTTCAGCGAAGGATTATATTTATTCTTCTCCAGGAACACGATAGTCTCCCGCCTGACATTGACTTTTTTTGCAAGGTCCTCCTGGGTAAGGTTATATCTTGCCCGGAACTCTTTGATCCTGTTATTCATTTTTAATTCCGATGAAATGTATTACAAGCCAGGAGACAGTAAAAATGACTGCCATTCCCAGGATGCCGATCCCGATAATACTGTGTGTTTCAAGATTGACTTTGTCCTGTATGTACATTATAAAAAGCCACAGATAGATTGAAATGTAATATGACAATGCAGCAGTTTTCTGCATAACCTTTTTTGATAATTCATCTTCTGCAGGTTCTCCTCTTTTTGCACTTCCAAGTCTTTTAAAACCTAATACTACTGCAAACACCAGTACCAGAAATATTACACCGAAAGATGCAATATCCATGAGGGAAAACTTCGTTGAGCTGGAGAAAAACCAGTAGCCAGTGGCTATCAGGACCAGGGCTGCCAGAACAAAAAGAATGATTGACCTTTTCATAATAATATAAATTAATGAAGTAATTCTAACACAAAGTTAGAAATAAATAACATTATTTCCAAATATTTTTATTAAATTCTTTTATAAAGAATGTTGATCTATTTATAACTGGCACTTAAAGAGCCAGTTATGTGAGCGGGTGTTTCAAAATGGATCCCCTCTCTTTTTTGATTAATGTTCATTTCTTTTGCTTCTCCAAAAGAAATGAACCAAAGAAAAGGAGCCCGGAAAAGCCAACCGTATACTGTTTTTCGCTAATTGCGCCAGGCCATTTCCCGCTCCAAAAAACAGTATGCGGTTCGCACCTTTTCCGGTTTGCCCTCACGCAGTGAAAACATTTAAGTTTCAGATAACCAATGAGAAGAGGCTATCTCAAAAGCTTTTTAACCATAAAACAATTAAAACCTTCTCTCGATAAAGCTTCAGCTGATAAACCTGGCGCAAAGGGTGCAAAGATAATACATTGATCTATAATTCTTTGCGAACTTTGCGAAAATCTCTGCGGCCCTGGCGATTAATAGATCTTGACTTTTAATAAAACCTCGTGGAGGAGCAATCAAAAAATGAAGGCTTAATACCCGGAACTATCTAATTTGAGTCAAATAAAATTGCTTTACTTATGCCTTATGTTTAAATTTGATTAAGGAACACACGTAGGATATTCAAAACCTGTATTATATGTTTTCCCGATTAATAAGAACAGATTCCTTCAGGAAAATAACCTCAGTTCTCTTGTCTTTATTTCTTGCATCAATAAGTTCCTCAGCCCAGGAAGTTCTGAAAATAAATTCCATTGAACAGGCAAATGAACAAATTGAGGATTACATTTATATATATGTAGATACGACCAATGCCCTTGATATCAGCCAGATATCAGAAATTAAAGGTCAGAATCTTTTCTTGCCGCTGAATCAATTCGATGAAAAAATATCATCAAAAAATGCATATTGGCTTTACTTATCAATTGAAAATAATCTTAAGGAGGATTCCCCTTTAGCATTGAGAATACCGTTACAAGATCACCTTGTCGATATTTATAATTTATCCGAAAGTTTATTATTTACTCAAAGAACCGGATTGTTTCTGGATGGAGGATCAAACGATGAAATTCTTCCGTTTACAAATATTATCCAGCTAAAGGATGCAAATAGAATTGATCTCTATCTTAAAATCAAAAACATAAACGATGAATTACCTGAGTTTTCTATAAAGTTTGCAGGTCTCGAAAGGGCAATAATAAAATACAACCGCCAGGTAATTTTTGATGGCGTTGCTAATGGCTTTATATGGTTAATGGTTTTTTATGGATTGTTTTTATTTTTTCTGAATAAGGACAAACTTTATCTGTACTATTCAATCTATTGTATTCTTTATTCTGCCTGGTATTTTGGCTGCATGTTTCTGGGATTTCGGTTGTTTCCGGAACTGCCCAGAATAATAATTCCTTATACTGATTTTCCAGGATTGCTGGGAATGATTTTTTACATTCAATTCATTAAATCCTTTCTTAACACTTCCGTCATATTACCCAGATGGGACAGAATGCTGAGAGTATTTCAGATAGTAATATCTATTATGATTATTGTACTTCCGGTTTTCATTTACTTAACAAACCTGATCATAATTTACTACTTAATCTCCAGTTGCATAGGAGTAATTATTTATATTTTTTCCATTATCTTGGTTATAAGAGTGTTATTATTGAAAACCACTCTCGGAAGGATAATTGCTTTCGGATCTTTTGCACTTATAATTGGAGCATCCCTTACTCAAGTCTTTTTTTTAGTGTCACCTGTAAATTATATGAATGAGGATGTCTTTATATTTCACAAAGTCGGATTTCTGGCAGAATTACTTGTGTTTACTTTTGGGATAACCTACAGGTATAAGCTTTTAGAAGATGATAAGCAAAAATTCCAGAAGCAACTTATTGTTCAACTTGAAGAAAACGCTGAACTGCATCAAAAGGTAAACAGGGAGCTGGCTGATAAAGTTAAAGAACGGACCATTGAACTTGAGCAACAGAGGGATATTGTAATTTCTCAGAAGGATCACATTGAAAGAATCAACACGGAAATTACGGACAGCATCAGGTATGCAAAGTATATACAATCATCTATTCTTCCTAAATCAGACTTGCTGGATTCATACCTTGGTGAACATTTCGTGCTTTTTAGACCTAAAGATATCGTAAGCGGTGATTTTTACTGGACCTCAAAGATCGATAATATAACAATAATTGCCGCTGCTGACTGCACAGGGCATGGCGTACCCGGAGCATTTATGAGCATGCTGGGGACAGCCCTGCTGAATGAAATAATCAATAAAGAATATATTACCCACCCGGGAGTGATCCTCCGTCGTCTGAGGAAAGAGGTAATAAACTCATTGCAGCAAAAAGGTGAAAGAGGGGAACAAAAAGACGGAATGGACATAGCTTTATGCAGCCTGGACCTTGAAAATATGAAACTGCAGTTTGCCGGAGCTAACAACCCATTATACCTGGTCAGGAAATCAAACCTGGAGAAAGCCGGGGAGCTTCGCTGTGAACTGCCGGGTGTTGGTCGCTTGTATGAGATCAAGGGAGATATGATGCCAATCGGAATATATGACAGGATGGAAAATTTCACCCTTCATGAAATAGACATCTGTAATGGTGATTCAATTTATTTATTTTCAGATGGCTTCCCGGATCAGTTTGGCGGCACGGACAAAAAGAAATTCGGTTACAGGCAATTCAGGGAACATTTATTGAAAAACAATCCGGCATCAATGGCTGATCAGAAAAAGATGCTGGAAAAAAGCCTGACTGAATGGATGCGAGACAGCAATCAGATAGATGATATTCTGGTAATAGGATTCAGAGTAGGTTAACTTCTTCAGTGATGGTCCGCATACCTCCACCAGGCGGCAGTTCCCGCAACACCCATTAATGAAGTGCATCCGAGGATAATATAACTTATTGTTTCCGGTTTTGGACTCAGCGGACCTGCAACTCCGCTGTAAAGTCCGGGTATTGCCCATGGAAAATATGGAGTAATACCGGGCAATCCTAAAAAAACGAACTGAGTACCGATAAGGATCAGGATTGCTATCCCGACAGGGAGAAGGTAACCCCTGCTGATGCATGTAATAAATGTTATGACCGGGACTAAAAGAATCGTCAGAAATGAACTTACAGTATATGATACAGTTTTTCCCATGAAAAGCTCTTTATCCCAGCCATCAAGATTTATGAGCAATCCGGTTACTGTACCAAAAACATAAAGCAATAACAGGAGCAGAAAGCTCCATATAAATACAATAATGAATTTGGCAAATACAATACTTAACCTCGGAACCGGCAGGGCCAGAAGATCTTTAATTACCCTGTCGTTATATTCCCTTCCGAATACCCAGATAGTTACAATTGCAGGACCAATACTTCCGATTGTAAGTACCATCTGCATCAGCAGCCAGAAGTAAGTGGTCCAGTTTGGATTGCTGATCATGGAGGCTTTCAGGCTGAGCACTTCTGATTTTCCTGCTATTTCAGGATGTTTGGCAACCAGCATGAGAAATCCCAGC
>Ga0172362_10003303_pt1 | contig 13937 bp, 5 predicted proteins | sample LakKivs1_kivu2a2_FD_114534 | JGI IMG/M metagenome (GOLD analysis project Ga0172362, IMG submission 114534) | Sediment microbial communities from Lake Kivu, Rwanda - Sediment s1_kivu2a2 | ecosystem: Environmental > Aquatic > Freshwater > Lake > Sediment | place: Rwanda: Western Province, Lake...
AGAGGGAAAAGTATATAAATTAAAATAATTATTTGATAGTTGTTTTATGAAAATATTCGTATAGGCTTGGCGAAAAGCTCTAATTAAAATAATTTTTTGGTTAATGTGACTTTGTCAAGTTAATGGATGTTGAACAAAGAAAGTTTTTTTGTTTTAATATTTATTATGTTAAAATCTTTATAAAATTAATTTTTAATTGATGGTAATTATGAGTTCAGTTGTTTTACATCGTAACTCAGAGAGTCCGCCCCCTCCTCAAGGTCATCAAGCGGTGCCTCTATTAGACAAGGAAACAGTTAAGGCAGAGTTACTCTCCAATGAGCTTCTAAAAGCAATCCTAGCTGAGTACAACTCTCTACCAACAGCTAACACTAATATGGCTCTTGGTAGAGAAGGTCTTGTTACGTCTATCTCAGAAAAACTCTCACAAAAAAAGGAGGGGTCAGCAAGTTCTTCAGGGAATTCTTACAACACATTAGAAGATCTCATGCAATTGGTTTCCAGTTGCTCAACTGAATTAGAGAGGTGTTGTTCCGAATGCAAGAATAAAAAAGAACCGATAACTCTGCAGGCATTGATTGACAAGATCAAAGAGTCTTGCGCACCTGAAAATAAGGAGGGTGTGGACATAGATCAAAGAAGATTGCAAATCCTTCTTGAGAACTTAGGTCTTTCTTTAGATTCTTCGTGCAAACAAGTCGTTAAGGAGTTGATTCCTGACTTTTTTATTTGTATAGACTCGTTTTATAAGCTGACAGCATCAGGCATCATTGAAAAAGATCAGCAACGCTCTGATATAGAGTTTACCTACTCCTTTTGTAATTTTATGATGATATGGGGGAGCTCATGGAATAAAGCGTTAAAAAACGCGTGGATAGAATATACGTATCTGTTCCGACATCTACTATGGATTTCACATAGACTTGGAGTATTATTTACGAGTAAGAAAGCGATACAACCTACAAAGCAGTTTATTTGGGATCAATATCAAATAAACTACCAAAAGCTCATAGAGAGTACCACCAGATTGCGCGAAGCAATAGCAGAGGAGGCTCGTAAAGACCACAAATTTCTAGAGTTACTCAGGTTAGTGCAGCATGTAAACAAAAGTTTTGTATGCCAGCCAGGGAAACAGGTTTCCGAAGCGGATGTAGAGCGATTGGTGCTATTTGTGGAATTTTTTGCAGTATACACTTGGCCTAATGTTTGTTCTTATTATGATTTGCAAGAAGATAGGAAATATCCGAAGCAATACTCTTCTGAAGAGGATGATAAGTTATATGCAATGGCTGCTCATAGAATCGAGCATTATGCTGCGTATCAGCAGATAGAGTCTTTAGACACTTTGCTTAGAACAAACAAAGAAGCGTTAAAAGACAGTTGTAAAAAGTTAAAAACCTTCAAGGTTGCCAATAGCAAGGGGGAGCGTTTTGTATTTTCAGAAATATATCAAAATTTGCGAGATAAAGAGCTTGAGCTCTTGCAAAAGCTAAGGAGTTATTATCAAAAAGAAGAGCGCGAAGGCAAAGTAATTATTGGGGGCAACGTTGAAAAGTCGATCGCTTTAGAGCTTAGCTATGAATGGAATGAGATCTTACGACAAGTAGAGGAGCTGTGTCGGCTTTTGACTCCCATGGAACAGATGGCTTTGATAGGATGCAACGATAAGCATATAACGCTAGAGGAGCAGAGTCTATTATTACAGTGGGTTGAGAACCTGCGAATTAATCTTGAAGAGATTCATACCATTTTCTATTTAAAAATGACTGCGATTTCTCAACTTGAGATCTATGAAAAGGATTTGCAGTATGACTGGAGGTTAGATGTTTGGGATATAGAGAAAGAGAGTGTCTCAGCTCACCCACCGGTAGATGTAGCCGGTCAAGCGGCGCAAGAAGAAACAGAAGATGCATTGATAAGATCTCTATCGCTTCTCTCTATAGAGACAAAGAATGTTTCAGCTGAGCTACCGATGGCTGCAGCAGAGGAAGAGAAAGAAGCGCAAGAGCTCTCATTAGAGATGATCTGCAATGCAGTGTACTCCGTCAAAAATCATTGGCATGAGGTACAACAAGTTGAGGGTTGTGGTTTCACAAAACAGAGGCTTATTCAAGAGATTAAAGCGCATAGCTTTTTAGCTCTTCAACACCTTTTGCATGCAGAGCAAGCTTATCGCTCTGGCGATTTCTTTCTGCAGGGGCAGCTCCTTTCCTTGCACATGGGAGCTATAGATGCCTATGTCGCGATAGAACAAACATTACATTTCTATCACTACGTGCAAACAGGAGAGACCTTAAAAGAGCATAATTTTCGCATACAAGTAGAAAGACCAACATATTCCGAAGGAGTAGAGCGGTTTTTACAGGCAAGTTATAAAGGTCCTTTAGCAGTAAGGTATCCTTCTCAGTATCCTGAAGCAATACCCTCATGGTTACAACCTTTATATGATAAGGAAGTATCCATAGAGCGTAAATTACGAGCTAGCGCGCAGCTTGTTAAATACATGCTTGATATTGTTACAAAAGAGCAAGATCCACTCGTCATCGAAGTCAAGAAATCGGTGGATGCATTATTAGAGAGGCTACAAAATCCAGAAAACGCAGTCATTGTGCAAAAACCAGAACAAGTTGTAAAGGGCCAGCCGAATGTGCAAACAAGCGTACAGAAGCTTCTGTTAGCTACTCAAGATAAAGGAACAAGAGAGCGTCGATCTGCGGAGCAGATCGGCTTGTATATAGACCTTCTTATGAAAGGAAAGAGATTTAATGATACTCATGTAGATAGTCCAGTCGATCATTTTGCAAGAGTCCGAAATCAATTTCTGATAGGAAAAGTCTATGAGGAAATCTTTGTTTTTGTGCACAACACCATGCGTTCAGCTCCTCGAGAACTTCATAACCTTACAGGATTAGCGCAAGAGGTTACACAACATTTTAAGACCTCTGGTAGCGAAATGCCCGGAAAAGTTCTGGATAGCTTAGAGGTTTTTAATGTAGGTAACTATGGTCATTATCTATTTATGAGGAATCGATCGCGCACAAAAGATGTTCTTTCAGAAACTTATCTGGATACTCTTGAAAATAGTTTTCAGCAAAGTGGTTTTCGTCTGGTAAATAAGCAGTTGGATAAAGCACAGAATATATCTGTAGAGAAGTATGAAGAACTTCAACAAGCTTATGATAGGTTATGGGATTATCTGCCCAATCTGTTGGATGCAGTAAGTGCAATACATCAGAAAGCTTCAATTAATAAGAATTGATAAAATTAATACACAATATGTATATAATAAAACAAGTTGATTTTTAACTTAGTTTTTAATATAATTTAATTATTATTTTTTATTTTAGTTAGGATTGTTTTTACATGTCTATGAATGTTAGTGGGTTAGGTGGTTCTAAGAGGGTTTCGGTAGCAACTCAACCAGAGCAATTAAGTCGTCCCGAGGTTATACGAAAATTACTAATTAATCCTCTTATGAAAAATGTGCTAGAAGGGTACTACTCTCTGCTCTCGTCTGATTGGAAAGTAGTTTATAATCAGGCTGATTCGGCTCAGGCTTTCAGTGATTATTTAGCGGAACCAACAATAATGGCGGAACCAACAACAAGCTCAGAAGAATATAGCACCTTGTATGATCGTATTAAAAACAAGAAGGAGCGTCAGCCAAAATCTATTGAAGAGGTTATGCGTCGGTTTCCTAATGTAGACGATCAAGCAAAGGGAGAATTAGAAACGTTGCTTCGTCAGTTAGATGTTAACTTTTCTTTACAAACTCCATGTAATCAAGTAATTGCATCTGTATTTCCAGAGTTTGCAGAATGTATTGATCAGTTTTATGTTTTGATAGATAAGGGAATCATTGACAAAGAACAACAAAGATATAATGGCACTTTTTTACCAGGTTTTGTTCCTCTTATGCTCACTTGGGGCGTGTCATGGCCAGACAATATCAAAGAGAGTTGGAAAGAGTTTTCTCTGCAGTTTTTGCGTGTGTTAAGCGCTCGAGATGAAATTGGATTCATCATGCAACTTACTAATTGGAATGCTAACCATCCAATGTGCAAAATAGCTTGGCAAGGTTATGAAGATACCATGAAAAAGCTGAAGGATAATCTAAAGCCTGTTGTAACACATTGCTGCCAATTACCACAATTCCAAGAGGTAAGTAAGTTAGCACTGTCTCTAGTAAAGTGTGTATCAATGAGTCAACAAAAAGCATTAGAAGACAAGGCTTTCACTTGTGCACAAATTATCCTATGCGACAATTTTTTTTCTGTGAGTAGCTGGGCTTTTATTGTTATTTACTATGATTCCAAAAATAGAGAGTACCCTTCGGAAACAAGAATATCTCCTGAGGCAGACCAGAGATTATATGGAGCTGCGCAGTATCTCTTGGATAGCTATAATTATGGATCTTATCTTGCCGAATTAGAAAAGCTCTCTATAGAAGATATTAAGAAAGACGAAAATCGTTCAATAATCGATAAGGAGATTTTTGCTCTTAATACGGAGGTGCAAGAAGTGATTACACTTCTAAAGAAGCATGCAGAGATCCAGGATAAGGGAGATGTTATTGTTAATGGTCAGGTTGTATTAGGTAGAGCGCTTGTTATGAGCTTTCATTGCAATGAATTATGGAGCAGATTGGAAAAACTAGAGGAACGGATTACAGGTATAGAAAAAAATGTTTGTTGTAATACAAGTTTTCAGAGTGCTGAAATATCAAAATATCTCTTTCAGCTAATGCTTATCAATTCAAATCTTAAAGGCTTAGCAGCTGCCAAGGTGGCTAAGCTTTCACAGCTGGAGTTGTACGGAAAAGATCAGCAATATGATTGGAGATGGGAAGTTTGGGAAGGAGAGCTACAAGAGCAGCAATCAGAAGATCCAGAAGCAAGAAAAGAAGCGCAGTTCGTAGAAGAGCCTGTAAAGCAAGAAGAGCCCGATGCTCCAGAGGCTAGTGCAGGGGCTAGTGCAGGGGCCTCATCTGAGGAAGTAGAGGAACCCATGAATCTACTCGTAGAACAATTCTCCGATTTGTTTATACAAAAAGATGACCAGAAAAGATTGCGGGATATTCATGTAGTGCTGAGCGCTATCATGAAAGCTCAGGGCAGTCAGGAACAGGGAGCTTTTCTTGTTTCTGTTGCTGAAAGAAAAAGGATCATCGAAGAAATTAAAGCGCATCTTTTCTTGTCTTGTCAGAATTTGTTACAAGCTAAGGGTGCCTTTGAGCAGGGTAAATTTCTTAAGGAAGGGCATAGCTTATCTTTGCATCAAGCAGCCCTTGATGCGTATATTGCTATAGAAAAGATATTAAACCTTTATAGATCTAGAGAAAATGCAGAGAAGCAGATTGCGCATGATTTCAGCCTACCTTTGAAGAGGCCTACCTATTCCAAAGGAGTAGAAGACTTTTTGATGGCTAGCAATAAGGGAACTTTAGCAGTACGATATCCATACAGATATTCTCAAGAGATTCCGACCTTTTTACGACCTCTATATGATGAGAAGAAATCTATACAAGATAAGCTCTTAGCTATTGCGCAACTTATTGAGTATACACTCGAAATTGTGAATACTTTACCAGATAGAACACAGGTGGTTTCTGAAGTATCTGAAGAGATCAATCAGTTAATAGAGCAGTTAAAAACAATCGAAATCCCTCTTCAAAATAAGGGAAAGTTTTTGGAAGACGAGGAGCAGATTCAGAAGGCTGTATCGGAGCTTATGAGCGCTGTTGGGGATAAGTTTGTTGTAACAAGATGTGTAAAACAGATTAAGTTATATGTAGAGATGCTTATAGAAGGAAGAAAGTTCAATAGGACTCACCAAGAGGGGGACAAAGATCTTTTTACAAGAACAAGAAATTTATTTTTGATAGGCAAAGTATTCGAAGAGCTTTTTGTATTCATACATAATACAGAGCGCACAAAACCTTCAGACATTCATAATCTTGAAGAGTTAATGCAAGAAGTAGAAAAACACATCAAACTCCCTGAAGAGATAAAGACAAGCTTACAAGCCTTTAATATAGGTAATTACGGTCATTACCTATTTACAAGGGCTGCAGGTGTAAGGAAAGATGCTCTTTCAGAGGCTTATAGAGCTTCTCTTAACCAGATAACAATAGATGAAGCAGGCTTTAAGAAAGAAGACTCTACACTAGGCAAAACACGAGAAGCACCTCATGAAGACTATAAAGCTCTTCAAAAACATCATGACACTTTATGTAAACACCTACCTTTGGTATTGCGAGAAGTAGTCAAATTCTACCAAAAGTCAACCAAAAGATGAGAGGAGAGCCTTTAGGTATTTCCCGGTAAAAGAGAGAGGGTGGTTTATAAGCTTTTCAGGCGTGAGTTGCGCTATCAGTTTGCCTCCATGCTTACCCCCTTTAGGTCCAAGATCGATAATCTCATCAGCTTGAGCTAAGATATCAAGATTATGCTCAATGATAATAACAGTGTTTCCTTGGTTGACAAGCTGATGGAAGATGGCGATGAGTTTTTGAATGTCATCACTATGTAAACCAATCGTAGGTTCATCAAAAAGATAGAGAGTTTTTCCTGTTGAGCGTTTGATCAACTCACGTGAAAGGCGTAGTCTTTGCGCTTCTCCTCCAGAGAGGGTTGCTATCTCTTGTCCCAGCTGCAGATATCCGAGCCCTACTTTTTGAAGTACATCGATAATCTTGATGAGCTTGGGGATGGGGGGAAGATAAAGGATACTTTCGTCAATGCTAAGTTGTAGAAGCTCTCCGAGATTTTTTTCTTTGTACTTGATTTGCAAGCTTACAGGGTTTAATCGCAGCCCTTGACAAGCGTCACAGCAGACTTTTACAGAAGGGAGGAATTGTAACTCTATGAGCTTATAGCCAAGGCCATAGCAGGTTTTACACATTCCTTTTTTGTGGTTATGACTAAAATGTCTTGGCTGCAGTCCTTTGCTTGCTGCCAAAGGAAGCTTAGCATAAAACCCTCGTAGTACTGTGAAAAGATCTACATAAGTGCTTACATCAGCTCGGATGGTATGCCCTATGGGGTTTTGATCAATGCAGAGGACTTTATCAAAATGCTCGGCTCCAAAAACCACTTCAGATTGTATTTTATGCCGTAGCTGCTCGGTGATATGGCGCTTGATAATCTCATGCATAAGAGAGGATTTACCCGAGCCAGAAACCCCAGAAATACAGGTGAGAGCACCTACTTGAATTTTTGCAGAGAAGTTTTTTAGGTTGTGCGCCGAAGCTTTTTTGATCTCAATATAAGAGTTGGAGGTTCTTCGCTTGGTTGGTAAGGGGATAGAGCGTTTCCCACTTAAATATTGGCCTGTCAAAGAATCGGGATTTTTTTTGATCTCTTCAAAAGATCCCATGGCGGTGATTCTACCTCCATGTTTTCCTGCACCGGGGCCAAAATCGATAATATGATCTGCAATGGCAATTGTAAGAGGGTCATGTTCGACAAGCACGAGAGTGTTGCCAAGATCACGAAGCTGTTGTAAAGAGACATTTAAGAGGTGATTGTTGTAAGGATGAAGGCCGATGGTAGGTTCATCGAGTACATATAAAGCTCCTGTAAGACCGCTACCTAACTGTCTTGCAAGATAAATTCTTTGTGTTTCTCCTCCAGAAAGCGTTGGAGCGGCTCTATCTAGAGAAAGGTAGTCAAGACCGATTTTTTCTAAAAAGGTAAGCCTTGCAATCAGCTGATCGTAGGTCTCTTGCAGAAGCTGCTTATGCTCTGCATCAAGCTCTATCTTTTTTAGAAAAACAAGAGCTTCTTCAATAGAAAGGGCGCAAAGCTCAGGCAGTGTCACACTAGCTACCTTAACGCAGCGAGCTAGGGGGTTAAGTCTAGATCCATTGCAGCTTAGGCAGGTGGACTCTTTGACAATGGGTAAAAGGCTTTTTTTCAGTGCAGAAACACCAGCTTTTGCCGCCTCAGTAATGGCTGGATAGATACCTTGCCATTTAAGGGTTAGCCCTTGGAGAGTATGGTATTTGGAAGATCCATGGAGAAAAAGCTTGTGGTGTTTAGAAGAAAGCTCATGTAAGGGAAGGTCAGGGTCAATACCTTCTTTATCTAGTAGAGACATCAGTAATTGTAAAGCTTGTCTAGAGAGCTTTTCTTGCATAAGCTCAGAAAGGAGCTCAAAGGGTGTCATCTCAGCAATATCAGGTTCTTCTAAAAGGCTTGCTCCCCATTGAAATCCTAGACCTAAACACTCTGGGCACATGCCAGCATCAGAGTTAAAAGAAAAGGTCTGAGGGGTGATAGGTGGATAGGATTTTCCTGTAGAAGCAACAGCAAAAGAGAGGTTAAAAAGATGATCTACGTCATCAATAGATACTAAAAACATACCATGAGATATACCTGAGGCTTTTTCGATAGCCTCATAGAGACGGTTATCGATACCTGGTTTTACAAAAAGTCTATCAATGACAACAGCTAGGGTATTTTTTAAAGCAGCGTCATAAGGGATCTCTTCATCTAGTTCGTAATAGGTGCTGTTAAGACGTATGCGTAAAAAACCTTGCGTTTGAAGCTCTTCTTTAAGGGTTGCAAAAGAGCTTCCTGATTTGAGGGTGATAGGAGCCAAGATGACAAGGCGTGATTTTTCTGGCAGAGCAAGGAGTTTGCGCAGAACAAACTCTTTGCTGATGGTTTTGATCTCTTCACCTGTCTCAGGGCAGTAAGGAGTGCCAAGTCTTGCATAGAGGACACGCAGATAGTCATACACCTCTGTCATAGTTCCTAAAGTGCTGCGGGGGTTGCCTGCATGATGTTTTTGTTCAATGGCGATTGCAGGAGAAAGACCTTCGATAGACTCCACTTGAGCTTTAGGCATTTGTTTAACAAATTGTCTTGCATAAGGAGAGAGAGATTCTACATATCTTCTCTGCCCTTCAGCATAGACGGTTTCAAAAGCAAGAGAGCTCTTGCCTGAACCTGAAGGACCTGTGCAGACCGTAATTTGTCTTTGAGGAATAGATAAGGTGAGGTTTTTAAGATTATTCTGTGTAGCCCCACGAATTGTAATAGGAATAGAAGAGACGGCAGTAGGTTGTAGAGGAGCTCCTTGAACATCTCCTTTTGGCTCTAAAGCCTTTTTAAGAGCAAGGCCTGTTGGGCTCTTTTCTCGGGCAATTTTTTCTGGAGGACCTTCGGCGATGACGGTGCCACCAAGAGCGCCACCCTCTGGACCCAAATCAATAACCCAGTCCGCTGTTTTTACAAAATCCATGTGATGTTCGATCACAACAACGCTATTATTTTGCCCTACGAGCGCTTGTAAGATTTCAATCAGTTTCACAACATCATGAAAATGGAGTCCTGTAGTGGGTTCATCAAGAATATAGAGAGTTTTCCCTGTAGAAGGTCTGATGAGCTCTTTAGCAAGTTTGATCCTTTGCGCTTCTCCTCCAGATAAAGTGGTAGAAGATTGACCTAGCTTGATGTAGCCAAGACCTACATTTTTTAAAACTTCTAAAGAGTGATGGATATGAGGCTGCGCCTGAAAAAACTCTAAAGCTTCTTCAACGCTCATTTCGAGCACATCATAGATGTTTTTGCCCTTAAACAGAATCTCGAGAGTCTTGCTATCAAACCTTTTCCCTTCACAAACCTTACACGTCACCCAGGCATCTTCCATAAAATCCATGTCGATTTTGATAGAGCCCATCCCTTTGCAATGAGGGCAAGAGCCTTCAAGGACGTTAAAGCTGAATCTTCCAGCACTATAACCGTAAGCTTGGCTCTCTTTAAGAGAGGCAAAAAGATCGCGGATATCATCAAAGACTTTAATATAGGTAGCTGGATTTGATCTTGGCGTTCTCCCAATAGGAGCTTGATCGATGCCAATCACTTTATTGATATGCTCAACACCCTCAATCGATCCATGTTTTCCAACAGGGTGCTCTCCGCGATGTAGTAGGTTAGAGAGCTTTGGGTATAAAATATCTGTAATAAGAGAAGATTTTCCTGAGCCAGAGAGTCCTGTCACACATACAAAAAGTCCAAGAGGGATGGTGACATCGATCTGTTTAAGGTTATGATGGGCTGCTTTGAGGATTTTCAAAGCTTTTTCAGAAGGCTTTCTACGGGATAGAGGCATAGGAATCTGTTTTTTTCCTGTGAGATATGCCCCTGTAAGAGATTCTTGATGACTTAATAGATCTTGCAGAGTGCCACATACAAGCAGCTTTCCACCTTCTACACCAGCTCCAGGTCCAATATCTACAATGGAGTCGGCAGCCAAGATCATTTCTTCATCATGTTCAACGACGATGACAGTATTCCCTTTGTCTCTAAGCGCTTGTAGTGTGTGAATCAGCTTTGTGTTGTCACGAGGATGTAGGCCTATAGAAGGCTCATCGAGTACATAGGTAGTTCCTATAAGTCCAGAGCCAATATGAGAGGCGAGGCGCACTCTCTGCGCTTCTCCCCCTGAAAGAGTAGGAGCTCCTCGATCCAAGGAGAGGTAATCAAGACCTACTTCATGTAAAAATTCCAGCCTCTTTACAATCTCTTTGACAAGATCTGTTGCAATAAGAGCTTGCTCTTTTGTTAAAGTGATAGAGTGAAAAAAAGGAAGGCACTCACTAAGAGGCATCTCCATGATCTGTTGTAAAGTTTTTCCCTTCAGACGAGCTTGAGAGGGATAAGGTTTTAGGCGAGACCCTTGGCAAGAGGAGCACACATCTTGGTGCATAAGTTTTGCTATATGGTCTCTATAGCTATCCGATGTAGCTTCTTGGAGCCTTTTCTTAGCTTCGTAGATGACGCCTTTCCACTTAATATAGTCATACCACACCGTCTTTTTGACAGGATGCACAAAGCGCATCTTGAGCCATTTTTGCGATGAGCCATAGAGAAATACTTGTTTGGCATTTTTAGGAAGGTGCTTCCAAGGGGTATGAATGTCAAATTTATATAAAGCTGCCAGATTATCATAGATATTACCCCATTTTACTGTGCTATAGGATCCTGCGATCTTACAACAATCCTCAGCAATACTTTTCTCTTCGTCAATAATAAGGGTAAGGTCAAACTCCTGAGAGACGCCGAGACCTTCGCACGCGTCACACATCCCTTTAGGATGGTTGAAAGAGAAATCTTGAGGTTCAAGAGGGGGATAGGAGATCTTTGAAGTTTTTGCGTAAGCAAATCGAGAAAATAAAATTTCTTCTTCTACATCAGCGTTGAAAATGATGCAGAGCCCTTTTCCAAGCTCAAGCGCTTGCAGAGTAGCTTCTGCAATTCTTGACCGACTCTCCTCCTGCAGTACAAACCGATCGATCACAAGATCAAGATCGTGAGCCGTAGACTCATTGACAGCGATTTCTTCGGAGAGATCGACAAATTTTCCATCTAGCCGAACTCTCATAAACCCTTTTCTGACAAGTTCGGCAAAATCATCTTTAAGAGACCCTTTTTTTCCTCGTAGACAAGGTGCTAATACAAGGAGCTTGGTTTTTAGAGGAAGACTCAGAACCTTGGCTATGATCTCTTCTTGTGTTTGAGGTTGTAAAGATTCTTTGCTGACAGGGCAGTGGGGTGTAGCTACCTTTGCAAAGAGAACTCTGAGGTAATCATAAACGCCTGTTAAAGTGCCAACAATAGAGCGAGGGTTCTTGCCCACACTTTTTTGCTCAATGGCAATGGTGGGAGAGATGCCTGTGATGCTGTCGGCGTCTGGTTTTGAAAGATCTCCCATATACCTTCTTGCGTAGGTAGACAGAGACTCTATATAGCGCCTTTGTCCTTCTACATAGATGGTGTCAAAGGCAAGAGAGCTTTTACCTGATCCAGAGACTCCTGTGAAGACGATCAGCTGATTGGGCTGTAGCTTAAGACTTACGTTTTTCAGGTTGTGAACCCTGACATTCTTGAGTATGATAGACTGTCTGCTCATAGAAAAAAGGCTTATAGGTTAGGAGCTGGAGTATATCCGTTTAGCTTAGCTATTTTCAATGGATTTAGTCTACAAGGCATATCGCGTATGCAAAACTCAAAAATCTTTCGCTTGAAATAAACATCTTGATTTTATTATACTATTTTTTAGTTTTTTATAAACTATTACAAATAAAGGATGGCATGAAAATTATATTATCCAAACTTGCTAAAGAGATAAATCAGCTCTATAAAGAGGACTTTGGACACACGGTAACTCCAGAAAATTGTCAGATGATCTGGAAAAAAATTAAGAGTTTAGAAGAATTTCCCGAGGTACTGAATTGTTTATATAATAGCGCGCATGGTGTTTTTTCTTTTGAATCGGTACTTGATCCATCAGGTAAACGAGTTCCTTCACCGGAATATATCTGGCTTAAAAATTTGCAATTACTTGATACGAATGCTATTGATCAGATCAAAATTAACGCTATTGTGCAAAAAATGCTTTGGCAAAATCCAGAGGGAAATTTTGTAATAACTGAAATTGCTAACGAATAAGACGATAGACTTTTAGATGTTATCTAGAGAAAGGAATGTTTTTTCTGGAAGAATGTAGCATTAAGAGGATCCCAGATAATGGACAGATTATAATGATAACATACCTACCAAAGGCGTATACTACAGTAGTTTCAGGACTGTATCACTACGTTCTTACTCAGATTGCAAGGATGCAGAACCTATCTAGAGAAGGGGACCTTTTTTACGACAAGGTGTTAGCTTGTTGGCTGCAATACTCAAGAGGGAAGATAGATGAAGCTGTTAAGATGAGTGATGAGTATAACTACCTGCAAGAATGGGAATTGATTGATACAGCCCCTTTCTGGCAGGAGCAGATCAATACTATTTTAAGAGAGTCTTTTTCTGAAAGTACAAGCAAGAGTCAAGATGATTGTTTCATGCCCTCCCCTTGGGGAGCTGAAGATATGCATGATTCATGGGATATGTCGGATCCACAAGAGCTCTATAGGCGACTGCGAAATAGCTATACAACGTGATCTGACTCTAGTTTTTTGTGTGTTTCTGATTGAAAATCTCTTGCATATTTTCTAAGATGGAGGAGGTTTTAGCTATAGCTTTGGAGAAAGCATGCATATTCGCACAAAGATTATCTGTACTATAGGTCCGGCGGTAAATAGACCTGAGAAAATTATAGAGCTCGTGCATGCGGGCATGAATGTAGCCAGAATCAACTTTAGTCACGGTAGCCCTGCAGAGCACATAGCTTCTATCGAGATGATCAAAAAAGTGAGAGAGCAGCTGAAATGCCCTCTGGGTATCATGCTAGATATTAAGGGGCCTGAGATCCGCCTGCGTGAGATCCAGGGAGGACAAATAGCTCTTAGCAAAGATCAGACTCTAAGGCTTATCAAAGAAGAAAAGATAGGTGATCAAGAAGGGGTTAGTGTAAATCCTCCTCATGTGGTTGATGAGCTGAAACCCAACATGAAACTTCTTTTTGATGATGGGTATATTGGCGCTATTGTCGTTGAGGTAAGACCTGGAGAAGCGCTTGTTAAGATCACAAACCCCGGCGTGTTAAAAAGTCGCAAAAAAATCAATATACCTCATGAAAATATTACACTTCCTTCTATGACAGCAGAAGATATTGCTGATATCACTCTTGGAGCTCAGCACGATGTAGACATGATCGCCGCGTCTTTTATCCGTAATGCTGAGAATGTAATTGAGATGCGTAAGTTGCTCAAAAAGCTTGGAAAGCCCGACACACTCATTATTGCAAAAATTGAGAGTGTACTTGGAGTAAAAAACTTTGAAAGTATCCTTCAGGTGTCTGATGGTATCATGGTGGCAAGGGGAGATCTGGGAGTAGAGCTGCCTTTGAGGCAGGTGCCAAGATTGCAGAAAATGATGATTAGAAAATGCAATCTAGAAGGCAAAATTGTTGTCACAGCTACACAGATGTTAGAATCGATGATCAACTTTCCAAGACCTACAAGAGCTGAGGTTTCTGATGTA
>Ga0172362_10003304_pt1 | contig 13935 bp, 17 predicted proteins | sample LakKivs1_kivu2a2_FD_114534 | JGI IMG/M metagenome (GOLD analysis project Ga0172362, IMG submission 114534) | Sediment microbial communities from Lake Kivu, Rwanda - Sediment s1_kivu2a2 | ecosystem: Environmental > Aquatic > Freshwater > Lake > Sediment | place: Rwanda: Western Province, Lake...
ATCCTGACAGCACAGGATTTCAGAGTTGTCTCCGCCAGAAATGGTGACGACGCAGTAAAAATAGCGAGAGAAGAGAAGCCAGACGGCATCGTTTTAGATGCGGTGCTCCCCGGGTTAGGCGGTCTTGACGTGTGTCGGATTTTGAAACAGGATAAGGCGACCCATTCTATTCCCATAATAATGGTAAGTGGCAAGGCTATGGAAACCAAGGACAAAGTTACTGGGTTCGAGGCAGGAGCGGATGATTATTTAACAAAGCCTTTTGAAGCTACAGAGCTGGTTGCCCGCATGAGAGCTTTATTAAGGCGCTATGAGCTTTCCGAAGACTTTGAGGAGCTCATAGAAAAGGAGGGGATTTCTCTTGATGTCGCCAGAGCAACAGTGCGGGTGAAAGGAAAACTTGTGAACCTGAGACCCAAAGAGTTCGATCTACTCTATCTGCTGATGAAGAAGGCAGGCCGCGTGCTGAATCGGTCATATCTACTTGTGAGCATATGGGGTTATGAGTATTTTGGCGCTACCAGAACGGTAGATGTTCATATAAGGAGGCTCAGAGAAAAATTGGGAGAAGAGGCTGCAAAAAAGATAAAAACTGTAGAAGGAAAAGGATATATGTTTGTGGAAGGGGAGTAAAAAGTTAACATAGATTTAACATTTTTGTAACATTATTGTAATAAGCATGTGGTAAACTATATTTTGGAGAATTAGAATTTTAAGGTTGTGCATATTGTGCAATTTTAAGGGCACGGTTTTAACCGTGCAGGACAGAAGGGTTCAATATGAAGGAGAAGATTCTTTTTATTGATGATGATCCAGACATTGTCAGGCTGGTAAAGGAGACTCTCCTTGACGAAGGGTTTGATTTTGTTTCTGCTGGGGATGGCGAAGGTGGCATTAAGGAAGCTAAAAAGTCTCATCCTGACCTGATTATCCTGGACATGCAGCTTCCGGACATAGATGGGTTTGAGGTTTGTCGGAGACTGAAAGCAGATGAAGAGTGCAAAGAGATACCGATAATAATGTTAACCGGCAGGTTCAAGAAGACTTCTGACAAAGTTGACGGACTGGAGGGCGGGGCAGATGATTATGTATTAAAGCCATTTGAGACTGAGGAACTATTGGCACGAATACGGGCAGTCCTTCGGGAGTACCAACATTTTGGTCCAAAGCACCTGGTGAAAGACCACCTGGACGAGTTAAGACGGAAGAAAAAGGATTAATCCTCGGGAGGGAGAATGCGTCTGAGAACAAAGTTCAGTTTCTTTGCGATTCTTATATTGGTGGTGGCTTTACTGGGAATGAGCGTGATTCTGTTCATTTTTGAGAAGAAACATCTTTTGCAGACAATGAGGGAAAGCCAGGTAAATGCCATAAAAGGTCTGGCAGAAATCTGCAAAGAGGCGATAATTAGCGAAGACGATCTGCTTCTTATGAATTATATTAAAGTGGTGAAGAGGACCAAAGGGGTAATTTATGCCATGTTCGTAGACGATGAAGGAAAAGTGGTAGTGCATACCGATACTAATCTTCTTGGTTATGTGTATCAGGACCCCGTGGGAGCAAAAGCGCAGAATTCAGAAGACTTGTTGATTCAGTCTTATAAGGGTAAGGAAGGTGGAGAACTGGTTGATGTCTCATTTCCTGTCCTATTGGGGCAGGACAGGTTGGGTACTGCCCGAATAGGATTTTCTAAAGTAGTGTTGAATGGAATTGTGGAAGATACATTGTCCTTGACCCGCCGCCGTATCCTGGTGGTAACAGGTGTTGCCTTCTCTTTCGGGATTTTCGGCGCGTTTATTCTGGCTCAGCTAATGGGCCGTCCCATCAAGAAACTTACCGAAGGTGCAAAGTCTATTGGACGGGGAAACCTGGAACAGAAGATTTTAGTCAAAAGCAGAGATGAACTTGGCGATTTAGCAGGTGAGTTCAACAGGATGGCAAAAAAGCTTAAGGAACTTGACCAGATGAAGGATGATTTCGTTTCCAGCGTCTCCCACGAGCTCAGGTCACCTCTAACGTCTATTAAAGGCTATGTCGATTTTATCTTGAGGGGGAAGGCCGGGCCGCTTAATAGGAAACTTATAGAATATTTGACAATTGTCAAGAACAACACTTCTCGACTGGGAATGTTCATAAATGACATCCTCGATTTAGCAAAAATTGAAGCCAAGCGTTTTGATCTGGGGAAGGAAGCTTTGGAACTTCCCCCTCTCGTAGAGGAAATGGTTACATTTTTCCAGCCCCAGGCAGAAGAGGGCAAGATTCAACTGGAGGCAGTCGTTCCTACCAGTATCTCTTTGGTTTCCGCCGACCCGGATAAACTAAGACAGGTTTTTACGAATCTTCTCAGTAATGCTTTTAAATTTACTCCTGAGGGGGGAAAAGTAAGCATAGAAGCGAAAAATTCAGATGCGGGAAACTTTGTAGAGGTTGCTGTTAAAGACACGGGAGTGGGTATTGCCCAGGAGGACTTGAAAAAAGTTTTCGACAAATTCCAACAGATTAAGCCATCTGAAGGTAAAATGAAAAAAAGCAAGGGGACAGGATTGGGTCTGGCCATCGTCAGGGGGATCGTCGAGGCGCATGGGGGTCGGATTTGGGTGGAGAGTGAACTGAGTAAAGGAAGCAATTTTATCTTTACTTTGCCCAAGGCATAATCTATAATATAGGGAAAGAAATATGAGTAAAGAAAAGATTCTGGTAATAGAGGATGAAGAGGATATTGCTAATTTGGTCAAAACTACTCTTGAGGGCGAAGGTTTTGAGGTCACAGTTGGTTACAGTGGGGAAGAGGGACTGGAAAAGATTCATCATACTCCTCCGGACCTCTTGGTCTTAGACCTGGGGCTTCCTGGTATGAGTGGATATCAGGTTTGCCAGAAGATTAGAGAAGATGTTTCTTTGGCCCATATTCCCATAATCATGTTAACTGCCAAGGGCTCTACATCGGATAAAGTCATTGGATTGAGCTATGCTCCTGATGACTATATTACCAAACCTTTTCAAAATGAAGAACTTGTTGCCCGCGTGAAAACACATTTGACTCGCACTGCCAGTGACCTCTCCGCTAATCCTCTAACCAAATTGCCTGGCAACATTCTGCTCACGGAGGCGTTAGATAGGTGTCTGAGTCAGGGACGTCTATTTGCAGTCTTGTATTTAGACTTGAGTAATTTTAAAGCTTTTAACGATAAATATAGCTATCTCAGAGGCGACAAAGTTCTTCACATAACAGCTCAAATCATTCTCAAGATAGTTAAAGAAAAAGGTAATCCAGATGACTTCATCGGTCACATAGGAGGGGATGATTTCATCATAATTACCAGCCCGGATAAAGTTGATGCCCTGTGTAGAGGTATCATTAAAGAATTTGACCAGGAGATTCCCCACCTCTATGACGAAAAAGATAGAAAGAGAAAATATATTATAACCAAGGATCGGCTCAATAAAACTATGAGGTTTCCCTTGCTGACTATTTCTATCGGAGTAGTGACAAATAAAGCGAGGAAATTCATCAGCCCCGCGGAGATTAGCGACGTGGGTGCTGAACTGAAAAAATATGCTAAGCTCAAAAAAGGAAGCAGTTACGTTGTAGATAAGAGGGGAGATTAGAAAGGCAAACTTTCATACGAAAGAAGATAACGATGTTAAAGAAAAGAATTTTGGTGATAGACGATGACGCGTCGATTTCGAAACTGGTCAGTGACGTGTTGACCGAAGAGGGATTTGCTGTCACTACTGCCAGTTGTGGAGAAGAGGGAATTAAAAAAGTTCATCGCTCGAAGCCTAATTTGGTCATTCTGGATTTGAGGCTACCCGATATGGATGGTTTTCAAATTTGTCAAACTTTGAAGAAGGATAAGAGCGTAAGTAATATTCCCATCATAATGCTCACTGTTAAATCTGCAAAATCCTCAACTGTTGCAGGATTGGAGATGGGCGCTGATGACTATATTGTTAAACCTTTTAATCAAGAAGAGTTAGTCGCGCGAGTGAAGACGGTACTACGGCGAGCTAGTGGGGAAGAAGAAGTGGAAGAAATTCTAAGGTATGGAGATATGCATTTAAATTTGGATAAACATACTGTATTCATAAAAGATGAACAGATTGATTTGACACCTATGGAATTTAATTTACTTCATATTTTGGTAAAGAAGAAAGGTCATGTGCTTAACAGAAATTTCTTATTGGAAACGGTATGGGGATACGAATACTTTGGCACTACTCGTACTGTGGATGTCCATATCGGACGATTGCGAGAGAAGTTAGCCTCCCTGGGGGAAAAGATTGAAACTGTGGAGGGGGTAGGCTACAGATTAATCGATGAAGGAAAAGATTGACATCAAGATTTTACTGTAGGCACAATTTTCCCGATTGAAAATCGGGATGTCCCGATGCATCGGGACATTTTTTTGGTTGACAGGTGTCTTAGATTTTTGTTATAAAGTACAATCTAAGAATGTAATGGGTGAAAATTGTGTTTAAAAAGGCAATTCAGTTTTTGAGAGAAGTTATGGAAGAGCTACGGAAGGTTTCCTGGTCGGATAGGAAACAGACAGTTGGGTCGGCAATGGTGGTGATCCTTTTAGTTATTGCCGTGGCTATTTTTGTAGGCCTGGTAGACTTTGGATTGTCCATAATTCTGGGAATGTTAATAAAGTAGTTAACCGCAAAGGGAGAAAAATGACAGAGAAAAAATGGTATATTGTTCATACTTATACAGGACATGAGGATAAAGTTAAAGCATACATGGAGAAACTGATAAGTTTCGGGGGAATAAGAGATAAGATATCAAATATATTGATTCCTACTGAAGAAATTGTGGAGATTCGTAAGAATAAGAAAAGGATTAGCAAGCGGAAATTTTTCCCTGGTTATGTGTTGATTGAAATGGTAGTCGATAATGAAACCTACTGGGGCGTGCGCAATATTCCCGGAGTAACTGGTTTCCTCGGCGGGGTGAAACCCATACCTCTTCAGCCAGAGGAATTGGAAAATATCGTGGCACTCACTCAACGAGAAGCGCAGGCAAAACCAAAACCGGCAGTTATGTTTGAAAAGGACGAGAGTGTCAGAGTTATAGAAGGGCCATTTGAAAATTTTGTTGGCGTAGTAGAGGACGTCAATGAAGAAAAGGGCAAACTGAAAGTAATGGTAACAATTTTTGGACGGGCTACTCCCGTCGAGCTTGATTTTCTACAGGTGGAAAAAATATAAGAAGGAAGAGTTTATGGCGAAAAAAGTAAAAGGAATAATAAAATTACAGATACCCGCAGGAGGAGCCAATCCCGCTCCCCCGGTCGGGCCTGCCTTGGGACAACAGGGAGTAAATATTATGGAGTTCTGTAAGGCATTCAATGAGAGAACGGCTAGTCAGGAAGCGGGAATGCTTATTCCGGTGGTAATTACTATATTTATGGATAGAAGTTTTACCTTTGTGACCAAGGTTCCTCCCGTGGCTGCATTGTTAAAGAGAGCTGCAGGCATAGCTAAAGCCTCGGGAGAGCCTAATAAGACGAAAGTGGCTAAGGTGAGCAAGAAGAAAGTACGTGAAATTGCAGAGAAGAAAATGGCCGATTTAAACGCAAACGATATAGAAAGTGCGGTTAAAATGGTAGAGGGAACTGCACGGAGCATGGGGATAGAAATTGAATAGAAAGGAGTAGCGGACTTCAGTCTGCGTTTGGAATTTATAGGTCCCGATTCATCGGGACAAGGGAGATTATGAAAAGAGGTAAGCGGTACCGCGAATTATCCAAATTAGTTGAGAAGGATAAAGTCTACAGTGTGCAAGAGGCAGTAGAGTTAGTTAAAAAGTCTGCCAATGCCAAGTTTGATGAGACTATCGAATTGTCTCTGCGACTGGGAATCGATCCCAAACGGCAAGACCAGGCAGTAAGGGGAACTGTGTTATTGCCGCACGGTACAGGAAAGAGTAAAGTGGTGGCTGTTGTAGCTAAGGGAGAGAAAGCAAAAGAAGCAGAAAAGGCAGGAGCAGATGTTGTGGGAGGAGAAGATTTAATTGAAAAGATAGCCAAAGAAGGTATCAAATTTGATGCATTAATAACTACTCCCGATTGTATGCGTGACTTGAGTAAACTGGGAAAGATACTGGGACCAAAGGGATTGATGCCCAGTCCCAAAACAGGCACTGTCACATTTGAGATTGCTGATGCAGTAAAAAAGATTAAGGCTGGTCAAGTTGAATTTCGAATCGATGGTTATGGAATCATCCATTTATGTGTGGGTAAGGCTTCCTTTGAGGAAAAGAAACTAGTGGATAACATAAATACTGTAATAGGAGAAGTGCAACGAGTTAGACCGCCTAGTGTTAAAGGCCAATATTTAAGGAGCATAAGTGTCTCTTCAACAATGGGTCCAGGAATAAAGGTGAGCTTGCCCAGTATATAGCGTATACAGAAAAGGCTCATGTTTTGGTGATATTTTTTGAGCGAAGGTTCCGATGAATCGGAATCTTCGCTTTTTTATTGTCTCCCCCAGCCCTTTTCTGAAGAATGGGTGGCACCAAAGGAGATAACCCCGGCCCATCCTTGTCGTGAAAGGGCTATCCAATTCTACATACAGTTGCCTGAGGTTAGAAAGCAAAGTTAGATACAAGAAATAAATAAAAGGTGCTTTATGATATAACTTCGGCGTTTATTGCAGTTAATGATATTAGATAGAAATAGAAGAGACGGGTTGCTACTAAAAAATAATTAAATTTTTTACTTGACAAATCCTATAAATATATTATAATTAAAGCAAAGAATAAATATCAGATGATAAAACATACCTTTAAAAGTTTCTAAAAAGGTGAATATGATGAAAGATATAATGAGCACTAAAGAGTTGTCGCAATATATAGGAGTCAGCAAATCTAAGATTTATCAATTAATCCGCCAGAAAAAAATCCCGGCTTCTAAAATTGGTAGACAATACAAGTTTTCTAAAGAGATGGTCGATGCCTGGTTAAAAGAATCAATTATTAGTTTACCCAAAGAATCCCAGGTTAAGCTTCCACAGGAAAAGAGCAAAAAGGACATAAGGACTTGAAGAGAGACTTTCAAGATTGAGTAGGCCATAGTTATTCAAGCCTTTAAAACAGAGGAGGTGAGAAAGAGATGGGAGAAAAGGTAGCAAGGGTCGGTGTAAAGAGAGAGGAGGGTTATCTCTATTTCATCGACAAGCAAGGAGATGTCTCTCGGGCGAGAATGGCCCGCGGTGGCAAGAAAGGCGGGAGCCCTGTAAAAGTTGCTAGAGCTGGCGTCAAAAAGGCCCGTGGTTATCTCTATTATCTCGATAAACAAGGAGATGTCTCTCGGGCGAAGATGTCGCGCGGCGGGAAGAAAAGGAAAAAGAAAAAGAAGAAAAAAGCCGCCAAAAAGAAAACTGCCAGAAAAAAAAGGAGGACGAAGATGGCAAAGAAGAAAAAAGCAAAAAAGAAGAAGAAAAGATAGCTAATAGGTGCAAAATTTCGTACTGCAAGGCGACCCCTTGTTGGAAGACAATTGCTGGTATTCTGGATTTCAGAGAAGCGAGTGGTAGAACTCTTGAGTTTGTTGGGGAAAATAGATAATTCCGGTTGAGAACGCGAAATTCTCCAGCAGTTTGTCCTTATCCACAAGGGGTCTTTTTTTCTTTCTTGACCCCATTTTCCTCACCTTTTTTCTTGACACTACAGAGAATGTGCATTATAATGATTTTGCTCGGAAGTGTTTAAGTCTTTTTGGGTTTATTGGGTAGGGGTTGAATTTTTGCTTGTTTGGTGTTGATGAATTTGCTAAATTATATTTTGAGGAGATAAAGATTGAGAAAGCCGATCATTGCTGGTAACTGGAAAATGAATAAGCTAACTTCGGAAGCAGTGGAGTTAGCTCGTGAATTAAAAAACAAGGCAGGAAATATTACAGACAGAGAGATAGTTCTCTGTCCCCCATTCACTGTTCTTTCTGCAGTAAAGGAAGTAATCGAAAGTTCCTCGATAAGATTAGGTGCCCAGAATATGCACTGGGAAGCTCGTGGAGCATATACGGGAGAAGTATCGCCAGCGATGCTCAAAGATATCGGCTGTGATTATGTAATTTTGGGTCACTCAGAACGGCGCCAATATTTTGGCGAAACAAATGAGGCAGTAAATAAGAAAGCGAAGATATCTTTTTCTACCGGTCTTATTCCCATTGTTTGTGTAGGGGAAACGCTTCCCCAGAGAGAAAAAGGAGAGACCTTAACAGTAATAGAAGAACAGATTAAGACAGGACTATCTGGATTGACAGGTGAAGAAAGCAAACGATTAGTAGTGGCCTATGAGCCTGTCTGGGCTATCGGCACGGGAAAGACGGCTACGCCTGACCAGGCTGAAGAGGTACAGCGATTTATCCGGAAATTGTTAGGGAAAATGTTTGGAAAGGAGAATGCCCAGGCAATCAGAATCTTATACGGAGGAAGCATCAATCCTGATAATATTTCGGCTCTGATGGCTTGTGAAAATGTGGACGGAGGGTTAGTAGGGGGAACAAGTCTGAAGGCAGAATCTTTTTTGAAGGTTATACAATATTAGTATGCCTTCTGGTATTCCTCCCATCCGAAATAGGAGTAGCTCCGATTCATCGGAGCGTTTAAAAAAGATGAAAATTGCCATTGGCTCTGACCATCAAGGATTCAAATTAAAAACGCAATTAAAAGAGAAACTTCAAGAATTAAATTATGAAATAAGCGACTTTGGATGTTTCTCGGAAGAATCCTGTGATTACCCGGATTATGCAGTGCAGGTTGCTGAAGCTGTTGCCCGTGGAGATTGCAACAAGGGGATTCTTATATGCAAGAGTGGTATAGGAATGAGCATTACCGCCAACAAGGTTCCCGGAGTTTTAGCGGCCTTAGTGCGTGACGAAGAAATGGCAAAGTTGGCATCGGAACATAACAATGCCAACATTATCTGCCTGAGCTCTAATGCTAATATAAGTGAAATTATGAATATGGTTAATAGTTGGCTTAATACTCCTTTTGGATGGGAGAGACATCTGCGCAGGATAAATAAGATTAAACAGGTCGAGAATAAGTATCTAAAGCAGGAATGAAAAAAAATCGTCTTAAACTTCCGCCCATTTGCAATTGAAACGAATGTTTATATTGTTCAGGTGATTAATATGATTGAACGTTGGAGCATGAGTTTTTCTCCAACTCAGAGGGGAGAGAAAAGGTACAAGATAAGGGTCTGGGGAGAACAAGGGGACCTAAGGGACTTAATAGAGAAGATTGGAAATATCTGCAGTCGTCCTTTTGTTCCTCGGGATGACGAATACAACTGGGCCTTTTATGTTCATAATGTTGACTCTGAGGTAAAAGAGAAAATTATCAAGATACTGGACGAATCTATGAAAGCCCCCAAACCTTCCGTTTCCCAGGTAGAATCTGCAAAAGAAATTGGGGAGAAAGAAGAGAGTGAAAAGCCGCGAAAGGGAAATTCCCGGAGGTCATTTAAACCCGTGGGGGAGCTCAAGTTAAATCCCGCCTATACTTTTGATAATTTCGTAGTCGGTCCCTCTAACAGATTTACTCACGCAGCCACTCAGGCTGTGGCCAAAAGTCCAGGAGAAATCTATAATCCTTTATTTATCTACGGCGGGGTGGGATTGGGGAAAACTCATCTACTTCATGCAATTGGACATTATGTCAAAAGTAAAAAATCCGACGCAAAGGTACTTTACGTTAGTACTGAAACGTTCATGAATGAAGTTATAGAAGCCATCGGCAAAGGAACGCTGGAAGAGTTCAGAGAGCGCTATCGGCAAGTAGATGTCCTGTTAATTGATGACATCCAATTCTTGGTAGAGGCAGAGTCAACCCAGGAAGAGTTCTTCCATACCTTCAACGTGCTTCACGATGCCCATAAACAGATTGTAATTAGTTCCGATAAGCCACCCAAACAGCTGACCACTCTGGAGGAGAGACTGAAGTCGAGATTCGAATGGGGTTTGATTGCTGATGTCAAGTCCCCCAATTTAGAAACAAGGGTCGCTATCCTTAAGAAGAAAGAGGAGCTGGAAAATTTAGACCTCAGTGATAACATACTTGTATATATTGCCGGCAAATTAAAATCTAACATTCGCGAACTGGAAGGTTTCCTTAAGCGAATTAATGCTTATGGTCAATTAACCAAGCAAGAGATAACCATAGATTTAGTTCGGGAATTGATGAATGACCTTCTGCCTGAGAGAGAAAGAGAAGAATTAGTAGAGGGAAAGCCCCCGGAGACAAATGAGCTCGAATTAGAAGAAGAGAAGAGGCCAGTCCCTCCTCCCTCGGAAGTTGAGGAAGAGAGGAAGTGCTTGACTTGCGGACAGAATCTTGCCTATGTTGAAAAATACGAGCGCTGGTATTGCCATAATTGCAAGAAATATGCTCCTAAGGAAATTCCTGAAATGGTAGCACCCGAATTTCCTCCTCCAGAGGAAGAGGTAACTGAAGAGGAAGTCGAAGAAATCAAGAGGGAAAGAATTCTACCGCCAAGCGAGGAAAAAGAGCGAGAAGTGGCAAAGGAACCAGAGCCTCATCCGGAAGTCTCCCCTCCACCTGAGGAGCCAGAGCCAGTTGATAAAACGTTACGTAAAGTAGAAGTGGGGTATTTTTATCCCCATGACCGCAGTAAAGAGTTTCACGAACTTAAGGCACAATTTGATGAAGTATTAAAAAAACATAAGTTGAAATTCCGGTTAGAGGCAGTTTTTGAGAATGATTATATAGCGGAAAAGAAAATAAATTACGGGATGTTTGCTGAACTTTGTAAAACGGGTAATGTGAGAATTGCTGTAGTCTTAGGGCCTCCCCCGGGCAGTAGTTTATCAGAGGGTGAGTTTTCCCGAATGCTGGGAGCAATTTTGGACGATGCAAATATTTCTCTTCATTTCGTTCCTTATGAGGATGTAAAGAAAAGATACAAGTATCTCAATATGCTCCTTGATATTGCCGTGATAGGGCACAAGGAACTTTTCCAAAAATAGTTTATTCATCGCCGAGTTGGTTCACTGGGGAAGAATTTCTTGTTTGTAGGGGTTCGATTTATCGAAACCGCATTATCGGGCGTCATAAATGTCGCCCCTACAATAAGTGAAAGGAAGAGGGAAATGACCAAGATATTGGTAGTAGAGGATGACCCTACTACTGTACAATTGATTAAGTTTCTTTTGGAAAAGAATGGCTTCGAGGTTCTCATTGCTTATAATGGAGTAGAAGCTTTAGAGGTAAGCAAAAAAGAGAAATCAGACTTGATATTGATGGATGTGATGATGCCTAAGATGGACGGAATAGAGACTATTGAGAAGTTGAAAAAAGATGAGACTACTCGGGATATCCCGATTGTAATCCTTTCCGCTTTAGGGCAAGAGATGGATGTGATGAGAGGGCTACAGGCGGGAGCTTTGAGCTACATCGTTAAACCTTTTAGTCCCAAGGAATTACTTGACGAAGTAAAAGCAAAATTAGAAAAAAAGTAGATTGCAAGAAACAGGAGGAAAAGATGCCGAAAAGAGAAATCTTAATTGTAGAGGATAATCCGCAAACAGTAAAATTGATTAAGTTTATTTTAGAAAAGAATAACTATTCCACAGTTTCGGCAAAGGATGGAGAGCAAGGATTACAAATGGCGAAAGAGAAGAAACCTGATTTGATCATTCTTGATTTGATGCTTCCGGGAATGGATGGATATCGGGTGTGTGAAACTTTAAAAGCCGATACAGATACTAAAGTGATACCGATTTTAGTGCTAACCGCTCTTGATACTGGTGGAGATTTTGAAAAAGCGTTAGAGAAAAAAGCCGACTGGTACATAACCAAGCCCTTTGAACCTCAACACCTATTAAAACGCATTGATTATTTGATTGAGAAGAGAAAAGAAGATGAAAAAAAATGATGAGATCAAGAAACTGGAAGAGATGGCCAGACAGGTAAGGAAGGATATTATTGAAATGCTTGCCCAGGCGGGGTCGGGCCATCCGGGTGGGGCTCTTTCAGCATCTGACATTATGGTAGCTCTCTATTTTTCGGTAATGAGGCATAACCCCCAAAATCCCCAGTGGAAAGATAGGGACAGGTTCATTCTTTCTAAAGGACATAGCTGTCCTGCGATGTACGCTTGTTTGGCAAGAGCTGGCTACTTTCCTTTGCCAGAGCTTAAGACGCTGAGAAAACTTGGTAGCCGCCTGCAGGGTCATCCTTCCAAGACCGATGGTTTACCCGGTATAGAAGTTTCCACCGGGTCACTGGGACAGGGTCTCTCTATTGCCAATGGCGTTGCCCTGGGGCTCAGGCTGGACAAAATAGATGCTCGCGTCTACTGCTTGATGGGCGATGGCGAGATAGAAGAGGGACAGATCTGGGAAGCAGCAATGGCAGCTTCCCATTACCACTTGGATAATCTTTGTGGAATTGTCGATAATAATGGATTGCAGATAGATGGCAAAATTGATGAGATAATGAGTCCCAATCCCATCTCTGAAAAATGGAAAGCTTTTGGTTGGAATACTATAGAAATTGATGGGAACAGGATGGGAGAGATTCTTGAGGCATTTGCTGAAGCAAAAAAAGTTAAAGGAAAACCAACAGTTATTATTGCAAAGACCATAAAAGGGAAGGGTGTCTCCTTTATGGAGAATGTTGTTGAATGGCATGGGAAAGCACCTTCTAAGGAACAGGCGAAAGTTGCCTTGAAGGATTTGGAAAGTTCCTGACCCCATTTTCTACCGATTGAAAAGCGGCATTTCAGCATACATAAATTGCGGTGAAAAGAGAATAGAATCAATGATGGAAATGAAAGCAACAAGAGATGGTTATGGAGAGGCATTGGTAGCTCTGGGAGAGAAGAATCCTCAGGTGGTGGTCTTATCAGCCGACCTTACCGATTCCACGAGGGCTTCGATGTTCAAAGAGAGATTCCCGGAAAGATTCTTTTCTATGGGAGTAGCCGAGGCTGATATGATTGGCACTGCGGGCGGATTGTCCCTGGTGGGCAAAATTCCCTTCTGCTGCAGCCTGGGAGTTTTTGCTTCTGGTAGAGTCTGGGACCAAATTAGAGTCACCGTCTGTTACAGTAATCTAAACGTGAAGATAGGCGGAAGTCACGGAGGAATTTCCGTTGGTGCTGATGGTGCTAGCCACCAGTCTATTGAGGAGATTACCCTTATGCGAGTTTTGCCCAATATGAAGGTCGTTGTTCCCTGTGATGCTATCGAGACGAGAAAGGCCACCATCCAGGCGGGGGAAGTATGGGGACCGGTATATATAAGATTTGGCAGACCACCTATCCCGATAATTACAGCAGAAGATACTCCGTTTCTTATTGGTAAGGGAATAACAATGCGCGAGGGTAAAGATGTGGCAATCTTTGCCTGCGGAATTATGGTTTATGAGGCACTGGAAGCAGCAAAGGACCTGGATAAAAAGGGAATTTCGGCGCGGGTAATTAATTTACATACAGTGAAGCCTATTGATGAGGAGATAATCTTTAAAGCAGTAAAAGAGACAGGAGCTATTGTTACTGCCGAAGAACATCAACTTTCCGGTGGGTTTGGTAGTGCCGTCACTGAAGTGGCGGTGAAGCAGCATCCTGTGCCAGTAGAAATGGTGGGAATTAAAGATCGCTTCGGTAGGTCAGGAAGTCCTGAGGAGTTAATGCAGGATTTTGGCCTGACACGATTTGATATTATAAAAGCAGTAGAAAAGGTATTGAAAAGAAAAGGGTAGCGAACTGGAGGCTTCGCGCCATAGACAAGGGGTATAGTTGGATTCGTTTACGATAGCCATATTGCTCGTTGCTGTTGCATTGTTTTTCGACTACTGTAATGGTGCTCATGATTCCTCGAATATTGTCGCTACCATGGTTTCTTCCCGGGCAATATCACCCGTCTGGGCATTAATCATAGCTGCCGTATTTGAGTTTAC
>Ga0172362_10003305_pt1 | contig 13932 bp, 9 predicted proteins | sample LakKivs1_kivu2a2_FD_114534 | JGI IMG/M metagenome (GOLD analysis project Ga0172362, IMG submission 114534) | Sediment microbial communities from Lake Kivu, Rwanda - Sediment s1_kivu2a2 | ecosystem: Environmental > Aquatic > Freshwater > Lake > Sediment | place: Rwanda: Western Province, Lake...
CTCTATCCTGATCCGGACTGCGGCTGCGACTTGGCGGCGATTAAATTCCCTGAATTTCTTATAGCTACGGCTGGATTGAAAGTGCTGGGTAATTGACCATAGGTCAGAATCCTGTGCGGGTGCCAAACTCTTCCTGGAAATGCTTGAGCTTCTTTTTTCTGAAGTCAGCGTTCGTCAAAAACTGATAATTGAGCGCTGAATCACCCTGCCCAATTAGCTTATTATCAGGCGAAAAAAAGGAATTTCCGGACAGACAGGCTCGGCAAAACTGGGCTCCGGCTTGCCCGGCGAAGGCAATTAGACTATAGTTTGAGTTTCCCTGTGTCTTTAGAATCGTCGCTCAAATCTTATTTTGATGCGAACGGACGGTGAACCTTTCCCCGGTAAAATCCGTCTATTATTTTGAATTACAAAAATTTTATAAGTTCCAGGTTGTGCGGTAATGAGCAGAAGAGTTTTAACATTTTTAGCCCTCCAGGTTTTTATTTTTTGCCTCTTCGTCGGCGAGACCCCGGCCGGACCCCTTGCCGCGGGCCAGGAGGAAAAACTGACCATTCCCAGGTTGTCCCGGCCGCCCAAAATTGACGGCCTCCTGGATGAGGTCTACGAACGGGAAGCACTCAGGATAGAAGATTTTGTCCAGCTGTCACCGAAGGAAAATGGCCAGCCCAGTGAAAAAACGGTGGCCTATCTGGGTTATGACGAGAAAAATCTGTACCTGGCCTTCCGCTGTTTTGATTCCCAGCCCGGGAAAATCCGCTGTTCAGTAACCGGCCGGGACAAATGCATGGAAGATGACTGGGTTTTCATATTTCTCGATACTTTCGGAGAAAAAAGACGGGCTTTCACTTTCGTCCTCAATCCCATCGGTGTCCAGGCCGATTTCATGCGGGTGGAAGAGGGCGGCAACGACAACATGGATGATTCCTGGGACACGTTTTTCATTTCGGATGGGAAGCTGGACGACCGGGGTTATCTGGTGGAAGCGGCCATTCCCTTCAAGAGCATTCGCTTCCCCGATGAAGACCCCAAGACCTGGAACCTGGTTCTTGGACGCAATCTGCCCCGGACCGGCGAAATAATCATCTGGCCGCGCTATTCCCGGACCATTCCTGGACTGCTCAGTCAGGGTAGACCTTTCACCCTGACCGGAAACCTGGAAAAAGGCAAAAACCTGGAAATAATGCCGGTGGTCACCTCAGCTAAAACCGAAGGGCAAAAACTGGACTTCCAGCCCGGCCTCAACCTGAAGTACGGGGCCAATTCCAACCTGACCCTGGACCTCACCGCCAACCCGGACTTCAGCCAGGTGGAGGCCGATGTTCCCCAGATTGACCTCAATCTTCGTTATGCCCTTTATTACCAGGAAAAAAGACCCTTCTTTCTGGAGGGCATGGAAATATTCCGTTATCCGGCTATTGAAATGGTCTATACACGCCGGATCATTGACCCGCTGTTTGGAGCCAGAATCACCGGAAAAACCGGGAGGTTTAGCTACGGATTGTTAACCGCCTATGACCTGAAGCCGACCGAAAGCTTGTGGGAAGTTCACAACGGAGGCGGCGAGGAAACGGTCGACCGCAACGCCCTGTTCAATATCTTCCGGGTGAAAGCCGATGTTTTCGACCAGTCCTACGTGGGCTTCACTCTGGCCGATAAAGAAATTACCGGGGGAGCCTGGAACCGGGTGGCCGGAATCGACGGCATGTGGCGTTTCAAAGACCGCTTCTTCTTCTCTTTTCAGGCTCTGGCTTCCGATACCAAAAACGAAGAACGAAACACCTCTCTGGCCCCCGCCCTTTACAGCGAGTTCTACTACTACACCAGGCTCAGAAAAAAGCTTCACTGGGGAGCGGGAGGTTTTTTCCAGGCCATGCATCCCGATTTTGAAGCCTCTTCTGGATTCGTCAATCGGGTGGATTACCGCCTGACCGGCCTGTTCACTTTTTTTAATTTTTACACCGACAGAAAATACCTGAACCAGGTCGACCTCAACCTCCAGGTGGCCCAGCGCGATTCCTACAGAGGCGATATTGTCCAGGATAAATGGTTCCGGGCCAGAGTCCAGTTCAGACTGACCGAGTTCAACCGGATATTTATTTTTCTCACCCGCTCGATGGAACGTTATGCGGACCTTGATTTCAATAAAACGACTTTTTATGTTGAAGGCCAGACCACCTTTCTTAGCTGGCTGCCGCTGAACTTCTATTTTCAGACCGGAGATAGCATCAATTACGACCCGGAAGACCCTTTCCTTGGCTACAGCAACGTCTATGGGCTGTTCTTAACACTCAAGCCAGAGAAAAGGCTCCAGTTCGGCCTGGATATCAACTGGCAGACATACTGGAGGGAAAAAGGCGGAGAAAAGCTCTGGGATTATCTGGTCATCAGACAGAAGACCACCTTTCAGGTTTCCAAAACTCTGGCCATCAGAACCATCGTCGATTACAACGATTATTACCGTAAGATTTTCGGCAGTCTGCTCCTGAGCTGGGTCCTGCGGCCGGGAACTCTTTTTTACCTGGGAGCGGATTCCAATTATCTGCGCGATGAATTCGGGCATTACGGTCGAACCAATTACGGAGTGTTCATGAAGTTTTCTTACTGGTGGAGAATATAGGCTGGCGGACGCGGTCAGCCGTAAGAATAATGGCTTGCCCATCCACATAAACCGGGGCCGGGGATAGACCCTGGCCCCCTTCTCGTCTAAAATAACCATGTGAGTCTGGAGTTTCTGGCAGGGCTACCGGACTTCAGGGCCCTGGTAGCCAGGTTGAAGAAGGGGGAGGACTGTCTTTTTTTAACCGGGGTGATTTCGGAGGCCCGGCCTTATTTCTATGCCCTCCTGGCCAGGGAAATCGACCGGCCGATAGTGGTCATCGAGCCGGGCTCCCGCTCTCTCGACGAAGTCAGACTGGAAACCGAGAATTTCCTCCATCTGCTGTCAGTAAAAAGGGAGGTCCAGATTCTACCGGCACCCGGCTCCGAACCCTATCTCGAAGTAGCTGCTCCCCTGGAGGCCGTGGCTTCCAGAATGAGGACCTTCCACAGCCTGCTTCTCGGCCACAGACCCCTCATCCTGGCCAGCCTGGCTGGACTGCTGAAGCTGGTGCCGGCGGTCGGAGACCTGGAAAAATCGTTCATCAGGATAGCTGCCGGGTCCGAGCTCGACCGGGACTGGCTGCTGGAAAGACTGAAGGAGTTCGGTTATGTCCATGAAGACCTGGTAGCTTCTGCCGGCGAGTATGCCTACCGCGGCGGCATCGTGGATGTTTATTCAGTCTGGTCAGATTATCCGGTTCGTCTGGAATTCGCTGGCAACCAGGTGACCTCCATCCGGGAATTCGATGCTTCAACCCAGAGATCGGTAAACCGGATAGATATGGCGGTCATTCCAGCCCTGCGTGAATTTCCTGGAGACCCCGGGTTTATCGAAAAATTCTGCCGTCTGGCCAGAAGACGTTCTCCCCGCAGCCGGGACCTGGAGAAGAAAATAGAACTGCTGAGAGAGGGGGAGAGCTTCCCGTCCTTTGCCTATTCTGCTCTTCTGGTTGGTGAGCATTTTATCCCGGTTACCAGCCTCCTTGGAAACTCGCTATTCATATTCGAAGAGCCCGAGCTGGTGGAAAAAGACTGGGAGGAGCGACTGACCGAATGGCGGAAGTCGTATGAAGAGCAGGCCCGTCAGTCGGCTTTCTATCTGCCGCCGGAAGAAATCTTTCCCCCCGAAATTCTGGAATCAATAAAAAAACGTTCGCTTAAACTGACCGAACTGGGCGAGGCGGAAGGTCAGGACCGGTTGCATTTTCCCTTTCAGCCGGTGCCCCGTTTTGATAACAGAATCCCTTTTTTCCTTCAGTACCTGAAAAAACGCCAGGAGGAGCGCGACCTCTGCTACCTTTTTCTGTCCAACCCTGGAAAGAGGGATCGGCTGGCCACAGTCCTGCGGGAAGAGGAAATTCCGGCCCGGATTCTGGCTGACCCCGGGGAAAACCCGCGGGGAGAAGAGGTCAACCTGGTCGGGGGCCGGCTGCAGCGGGGATTCTGTTTCCCCCAGCAGAAGATTTTTTTCTTTGCCGAGCGGGACATCTTCACCGAGGAAAAAGTTATTATCAGCCGGGTGCCCCGGAAGCTTTTCTTCTCCCAGTTTCAGGACCTGAATCAGGGGGATTATGTGGTGCATACCGAATACGGGTTCGGGCGCTTCAACGGCCTGAAAAAGCTGGAATTTGACGGGCGGGCTCATGACTTTATAGAAATTATCTACCGTGACGACGACCGGTTACTGGTGCCGGTCGAGGACCTGAATCTCGTCCAGAAGTTTTCCAGCTCCCCAGGGGTTTCACCCCAGCTGGATAGGCTCGGGACCCAGACCTGGGCTAAGACCAGGGCCAGGGTCAGGAAGGCAGTGGAAGAAATCGCCCAGGAACTTCTGGAGCTCTATGCCCGGCGAAAGACTGTTGAAGGCATCGCTTACAGTCCCGGAGGGCAGTGGGAGCGGGAATTTGAAAAAATGTTTATCTACGAGGAAACCGATGACCAGCTCCGGGCCATTGAAGAGGTCAAGCGGGACATGGAATCCCCGCGGCCTATGGACCGGCTTCTGTGCGGAGATGTTGGCTACGGAAAAACCGAAGTGGCCATGAGGGCGGCTTTCAAGGCAGTGATGGATGGGAAACAGGTGGCCGTGCTCTGCCCGACCACCGTCCTGGCCGTTCAGCATCTTAACACCTTCCGACAGAGAATGCTTCTCTTCCCGGTACGGGTGGAAGCCCTGACCAGGCTGCAATCGCGGACAGAGCAGCAGAAGATAATAGAGGATTTGAAAAAGGGATTTGTGGACATAATCATCGGTACCCACCGGCTGCTTTCTCCCGATGTCAGCTTTCATGACCTGGGGTTGCTGATAATCGACGAGGAGCAGAGGTTCGGGGTCAGCCATAAGGAAAGAATCAAGCAGCTCCGGGCCCAGATCGATGTTCTGACTCTGACCGCTACCCCCATTCCGAGGACCCTGAATCTGGCCCTGAGCGGGCTGAGGGACATCAGCCTGATAGAAACTCCGCCCCGGGACCGGCTGGCGGTGCATACGGTGGTGGCGCCTTTTAACTCCGGGCTGATCGCTTCGGCCATAAAGCAGGAACTCGAGCGCCAGGGTCAGGTTTATTACATCCACAACCGCATAGAAGACATAGACCGGGTAGCTGACCTTATCCGCAGGCTGGTTCCTCAGGCCAGGGTAGTTTTCATCCACGGGCGGATGAAAGGGCCGGAGCTCGAAAAAAGGATGCTCGATTTCATAAATCAGAAGCACAACGTTCTGGTCTCGACCACCATCATCGAGAATGGTATAGATATTCCGCTGGTCAACACCCTGATCGTGGATAGGGCTGACCTGTACGGACTGGCCCAGCTCTACCAGCTGCGGGGCCGGGTGGGACGGTCTTCCAGGCAGGCCTATGCTTATTTTCTCGTGCCGCCTTTATTTGAACTCAGCCCGGAGGCCAGGGAAAGGCTCAAAGCCCTGAAAGAATTCAGCGAGCTCGGTTCAGGTTTCCGCCTGGCCGCCCGAGACCTGGAAATCCGGGGGGCGGGCAACATCCTCGGGCACAGACAGCATGGTTTCATAGAAGCGGTCGGCTATGAATATTTCCTGCAGCTTCTCGACCGGGCGGTCAGGGAGCAGAAGGGAGAACAGGTGGAGGAAGTTCGCTGCGAGATAAATCTTAAAGTTGATTTCCGGATTCCGGAAGACTATCTTCCTCAGGTTAACCTCCGTCTGAATCTCTACAAGAGACTGTCGGCGCTGGAAAACCCGGGCGAAGCTCTGAAAATAAGGGAAGAAATCCAGGACCGCTTCGGCCGGCTGCCGGCCGGGGTTGAGAATCTTTTTCTCTATGCTCAGATTAAATATTACGCCGGGGCGATGAAGCTTAAAGCTCTCGACCGTAATGGCCAGAGACTGCTGGTCAAATTTCCGCCCGAAATTCATTTTCGCTGGGAAACGGTCCAGGGGCTGCTCAAACGCTACCGGGGGAGTGTTTCTCCCCTTGGCCTTATGACCTTCAACCTGCAGGCGGGCTCTGACCGGGAATTTCTGACCCAGACCCTCCTTATCTTGAAGGAGCTCTCAGGCTATACTATAATCAACTAAGGCTGATAAGATTTCCCATGAAAAAAGCTATCCTGATAATTCTGTTACTGGCGCTGGCCGGAGCTGTGGTGTATTTCGGTTACCACTATTACCAGGGGAAGGGAGCTGAAGAAAAGGCCAACTCCAGCCGGGAAAAGATTGTCTTCCAGGTAGAGGAGAAGAGCTACAGTCTGGCCGAATTTGAAAATTACGTCAGGATTCTTAACCCTGACCGCCAGGAACTCCCGCCCGAAGCCCTGCGCCAGCTATTTGACCAGTTTATAGAAGACAAGCTGATACTCTATTCGGCTATGAAACAGGGCCTGGAACTAACGGAGAGTGAAAAAGAAGCATTCCTCAAGCGGATGGCCCGCGATTATCCGGCCGGAGAAGCCCAGGGAGAAGAACTGGCCGCTGACCGCAGCCTGGAGGAAAGCCTGCTGGTGGAGAAGTACAAACACGAGAAAATAAGTGAAGTGGTGGTGACCGAAGACGAGGTGAAAAAGTATTATGATGAAAACAAGAAGGATTTTCTGGCTCCCGAGCGAGTCAGGGTCAGTCAGATTCTGGTCGGGTCCAGCGAGCAGGCCATCAAATTGAGGGAAAAATTGCAGGCAGCCGGAGAGGCAGAATTCAGACAGGCGGCCAGAGAGTTCTCCCGGGCCCCGGATGCTTACAAGGGCGGAGTAATGGGGGTTTTTAAGGCGGGCGAGCTTCCATCTGACATGGAGAAAGTCATCTTTTCTCTCCAGGAAGGTCGGCTGTCGACGGTCTTCCAGTCGGCTTATGGCTATCATATCTTCCGTCTGGATAAGAGATACTCGCCCAGCCTGCTGGGACTGGAAGAGGCTGCACCCCGGATTCGAAACCTTTTGCTGGAAAAGAAGGTTAAAGATATAGTGGGCCGGGAAGTCGAAGAATTAAAAGCTACTTATCACTGGGAGGTTTTTCCGCAGAACCTGCCTTTTAAGTATGAAGGGAATTAATATGATCGCTAAAAAAATAATAACACTGGTCCTGACCCTGGTGGCCATTGCCCTCTGGCTGCCGGGAGATGTGGTGGAAGAAATAGTAGCCATCGTCAACGGAGATGTTATAACTCTGTCTGAATATAGAGAGCAATTCAACTCCACTGTCCAGATGCTGCGAGCCCAGCTGAGCGGGGAAGAATACTTTAAGGAATATGAACGGCTGAAGGATTCTCTTCTGGACATGATGATCACCGACCTGCTGCTGCTGCAGAAGGCCCGGGAGCAGAACCTGAACGTCAAGGAACAGCTGAAAGCCACCATCGAAAAAATCAAGCAGGACAATAATCTGTCTTCCGACGAAGAGTTGATCAGAGCCATGTCTGCCCAGGGCATAGATTACAACGTCTGGGTGAAAGAACTCGAAGCCAACCTCATGCGCCAGGCCGTAATTTACGTCGATGTCGACCGGAACATCGTCCTGGATGACTCAGAGATTGTTTCCTATTACAAGAAGAAACCGGAAGAATTTGTCGTGCCTCCCGAGTACAGGATCAGGGCTATCTACCTGTCAGCCGCAACCAACGCCGATTATGTCCTGGAAGAAAAGAGAAATGCCATATCAGAAAAACTAAAAAGCGGCACCACCTTTGAAGACCTGGTGGCCGACTATTCAGAAGGACCGAAGGAAAACGGCGGCGACCTGGGATTTTTCAAGAAGGGAGAGCTGGAAAAGACTATCGAGCAGGGCGTGGAAAAGCTCAAACCGGGCGAGATTTCTTCCTGGATTCAGGCCCGCAACGGCTGGTATCTGGTAAAACTGGAGGAAAAGAAGGACAGCTACCAGAAGACCTTTGACCAGGCTCGGTCTGAAATCGAGCAGAAGCTCTATATGCAGAAGAGAGAGCAGAAAATAAACGAATATGTCAAGAAACTCAGAGAAGAAAGTTTCATCAAGATAATAAACCCCAACCCCCTGAATCTTTAGGGGTTGAACTCGGGCCGGAGAACCGGTCTGACAGAAGTCAGGTTATAAAAACCGCGGCCGCCACGGCCGTCGTCCAGAGCCCTCTGGCTCCGGCTGCCACCTGGGAGATGCTCCTCGTCCTGACCGTTAGATGTTCGTTTATCCGGTAATAGTTTTCACTTCCCCCCTTGAAGTTATGACGGGAGTAGGACTCACCGAGCTTGGTGGCCAGCATCTCGGCCGCCAGCTCTTCGGCCTGGGCGCCAGCTTCCTTCTCGCTTTCGCCAAAGCCTTCGTGCTCGGCCAGGTAACCATATTGTTCTTTATCCTGGGGGATGGCCAGTCCGATGGAAGCTGAAATCAGCCGGTGGGCTTCATCGGTAGCGTTCTCGCTCATTACCAGAAAAACCACCTGTCCGGGTTTCAGCTTCTTCAGACCCTCAGCCCGGCTGATCAGCTGACAGCGGGGAGGGAAAATGCTGGAAAGCCGGACGAGATTGAAGGGCGATATGCCGGCCTCGCGCAGAGCCAGCTCAAAGCTTACCAGTTTCTGAGCATGCTGGCCTTTACCTCTGGTCAGAAAAACCTTCGCTGGTAAAATTGTCTCCATCTGGACTATCCTTTCTCCGTCATGGTTCGAAGATAAGATTTATTTCTTTTTCTATTTCTTCTCGACCACCGGGGTTACCGCCTGGTCTTCCTTGAAATCGATGTTCTTGGAAACTTCCCATTCACCCAGAAGGACGAATTCTGAACCGAAGGAACGGGCGAACAGCCGAACTACAACCGGTTTCCAGTAAGGATTGTTCTTGAAGGAATCCAGGGTTTTGCCTTCGACTCCGTAATTGCTTTTCAGGGTGATGACCGGACTGACCTCGCCCGGCATCACCGGTTTTTTGCGGATGGCGGCCAGAAAATTATCGCCCAGGTTCTTGGTTTCGTCCTTGAACTTGAAGATAGCATTGAAATTCACGTAGGTCAGCGGCTTGTCGCTGATGTTTTTTACCCGGAAGGAAATGACTGGAACCAGCACCAGCTTGGGCGGCCAGGCCCGGTATTCCTTGCTGACCCATTTAGTTTCGACATCTATGATTTCCATTGAGTTCTTGAGTTCTTCGGGCGACATCTTTTTGCAGGCTGGCAGGAACAGACTTGAAATTGCCAGACTGAGAATTAATGCCGGAAACAGTATTTTCTTCATTTTAGTCCTCCCTGACGGGAATCTACCTATTTAGTATAGCAGAAATGAACGGGGAAGGGGTGAAGTAAAAATAAAGTTGGAACCATGTTCAGAGGATAACTAAAAAAAACCGAGGAGCCTGCCGCGGCGGGCTCTCACCAGCCCTTTCTCCATGCTTCAATCCTGGGTAACGCTTTACGCTTTGCCCGCCAGAAGAGAGACGAAGTGCCTGCTTATTTAAGTCCTTCGCTCTCCGTTTCTTTATTGGTTTGCATTGGTAAGATGGACGCACGACAGCGCTCCATCTTCTGCCCCCGCTCCACCCCCATCCCCTGCGGAAAATTCCGGAGCCAGCAGGTGGAAAGAGACCGGCGGTCCGGCCAAATCTTTTAGATCAAAGCCATAGATGTAATTACATAAAACCCGGTGGGCCGGGAGCGAATCGGCGGAGCTATTTCTTGACCAGAGCCGACACGGGGGCCAGCTGGATTCCGAACTCTCCAGCCCGGGGCAGATAGGTTTTCAGGACTTCCAGTGTTTCCGGGAAAGGATGTCCTATACCGATTGCCTGACCGTTTTTTCTGGCCAGGCTGAATAGCTCGAGCAACCTGTCTTTAATCCGGCTCCGGTCTTCATCGGCATCCAGAAAAACTTGCCTGGCTGCTGCCGGGACTTTTTTCTTCAGGGCCAGCTCATAAGCCACCGAGCGGGGGCTGGTCTTGCTGTCCAGGAAATACAGGTTCTTTTCCTGGAGGAAGGAGATTATGATTTCCATCAGAGTTTCGCTGGAGGTGGCTTTTGAACCCATATGGTTGTTTAAGCCGCGGGCCTGTGGCAGTAGGCTCAGGTCTCTTTCCAGAATGGACCGGATATCCTGGGGGCTCATAGCGGTGGTGATCAGACCTTCGGCCCCGCCCGAGGAGAGGTGGTTGTTGAAGGCTTCAAGAGGCAGATGGATGATTACTTCCAGGCTGTTATTTTCTGCCAGTCTGGCGCTCTCCCGGGCCAGGCTTGAGTCGGGCAGTATGGCTACGGTCAGCGGCACTTTGAGTTTTATCAATTCCTGGAGAAAATTCAGGTCTTCTCCTATATCGTCGATGACAATCGCCACTGTCCGCTTAGCGGCCTTCTTTTCCGGGGAGGGAGCAGAAGCTGGTTCCGGCTGAACGGTTTTTCCGGCCTTAACGGGCAGGGGGTAGCGAAGGACCAGCCAGCCTCTGGTCCTGGAATTCTGACGCAGTTCGAAGGTGACCGCCACCTCTCCCGCCCCTTTCTTTTCCATTTTCAACCCTGTTTTGATTTTTTTCTTTTTCAGGGCCGAGAGAAGGTCATCTTTGAACTTCCGATAATCGCTGGCTGTGGTTCTGGCCGAAACGTAGGTCAGCCCCTCGTCCGTCTTTTCTTCAGTTATCGCCTCGGGGGGAAGGCCGAACTGAGTCAGCTGCTGGTGTAAGAATTCGGATAGCGAGATAGCGGCCTGAGGCGGCGCCCCGGAGGCGGTCGTTTCTCCCGCCGTGGTTGCCCCGGGCCAGGGAAGATATGAGACTTCCTGATGCCTGAAATTGAGACGGTCAAGCCAGACGGCTGAGATTAGAGCGATAAGTGTCAGGGCTGCGGCCAGAACCCTCAAACTGTTTTTAAGGTCCGGGACTTTTCTGGTAGGTCTGGCTTTTTCTCGAAGCATTAATTTTTGGCAGAAAGAAGACCCAGGGTTTTATCCTGATAAAGCTTGTCCATCGATTCAGAATAGGTGAGCTTTACATCCAGGGGAAGGCTATTATCCCAGAGTTTTATTCCTGATTTCAGAGAAAAAACGGCCGTGGTCAGGACGGCCAGGCTGCCGTCTGAAAGCGGGAACGATTCTGCGATTCCGGCCAGTCCCGGCGTTTCCAGGCCTATGGTCCGGGCGCGGTTCAGGTCCTTCAGAACACCAGCCACCAGTTCCGAAGGTCCACCGGTGGCCTGGTTGACCCAGATAAAAAGCCTGAGGTCCGGGAAGGCAGGCGAGTCCGGAAGAGCCAGAACCTGTTTCTGGCTGCGGCTTACAAGGCTGGCCGCTTCTTCCGCCTTTATAAAAAGATTGATCAGCTTTCTGGCCTCCTCGTAATCTCCTCCCCAGCAATTGCGCAGGTCAAGCACCGCAGCTTTCGGGGCCGGTCTGGTTTTCAAGCGGGCTCTGAGAACTTTGCTGATTTCGTCCGACAGGCCCTGGTAAATTGAGGTTGGATGCAGTACCACCAGACCTGAAGGGCCAGCTCTGAATTTAAGCTCATCCTGGTACAAAAAATCTCTTTTAACTTCAATTTCCAGAGTTTCGCTTCCACGCAGAACCCTCAGCTTCACAGGCGATTGACCGCCGGAACCCGGAGTGGCTTCCAGAAGAAGGTTGGTTTCCAGCAGGCTGAGGTTCATGGTGCTCCGGTCGTCTATGGCGCTGATATTATCGCCCACTTTCAGGCCGGCCAGAGCGGCCGGGGATTTTTCCCTGACGGCCACAACCATGGGGAAGAGACCATATTTTTTGAAAATAATCAGGCCGGTGCCCTGAACCGGGGTTTTTCGGTTGAGGTATCTTGAGGCCAGGTCCCTGTCCAGGTAAGCACTGAGTGGGTCCAGAGAATTTATCAGGCCACGGTAGGCACCTTCGGTGATCCTGGCCGGATTGGGCTCTTCCAGGTAATCGGTTTTGATGTAGTTCATCACCGTGCTTATCAGTTCGGCGTTGCCGGGATTGAACTGGGGAACGGAACTCTTAGCCGGAAGGAAACGTTTGTCCAGAAAAAGCAGGGCCGTCAGCAGCAGGATGATGATCAGTAAATAAACATTAAGCCTGTTAAATTTCATATTGTTTTTCAGCCTTATACTAAGAATCAGTATGTTTTTCTTGAGAACCAATTAATTCTATCATCTTCTCTTCAGCCATTGCAAGGGATCGACCGGCCGGGCCTTGTGGCGGATTTCGAAGTAAAGGCATTCGCCTTTCAGAGAATCTGAGTCTCCGACGACTGCGATGTCCTGTCCGGCTCTGACCAGGTCGCCGATTTTGACCAGAAAGCTGGCGCAATGCCCGTAAAGGGTATAATAGGAGAGACCGTGGTCGAGTATGATCAGGTTTCCATAGCCCTGGAAATAATCGGCGAAAACCACTCGTCCGCCGTGGACAGCTTTGATGTTTCTTTCCCGGCCCGGGACTATTTCCACTCCGTTGTTGATTGTCACTGTGTTGAACCGGGGATGTTTCTCTTTGCCAAATCTGGTGATGACCCGGCCGTTGATTGGCCAGGGAAGCTTTCCCTTCCTCTCGTAGAGGGGGATGAAAGGCGAGGGTAGCGAGATCTCCTGGCTCTGTAACCGTTTCAGAAGGTTCTGCAGCTGTTCCTGGCTTTCCTGAAGTTCGGACATCATCTGCTGGTAGGTGGACTTGTTCTTCTTGATTTCTGCCAGCAATTTCTGATTTCTGTTTTCTTCTTCAGACAGCCGGGTCTGGTTGGCCCGGGCCTGCTGGAGCAGAGATTCGGCTTCGGTCATTTTTTCCTGGAGCTCTTTTTCCAGGGTCTGGATTTCATTGAGAGTTTTCAGATAGCGGTTTATAGCCTCTCCCTGATAGCGGGCCAGAAAGGTCAGATTCTTGCTTTCCCGGAGAAAGGTTTCCAGGTTGCCGGTCCTGAGGAAAAAATGCATAAAATCAAGCCGGCCGTAACGGTAAAGAGTGACCAGCGTTTTCTCCACCGCCTCCTTTTCCTTCTGCAGGGTTTTTTCTGTTTCGGCTGTCTTGATTTTAAGGTTGTTGAGCTGACGGTTAACCACAACCCGTCTCAGATTCAGGGATTCGATTTCGTTCTGCAGGACTTTTTTGTTCAGCCTGATTTTCTCCAGGGAGGACAGCAGAGAATTCTCCCTTTTTTCCTCTTCTTTCAGACGGGACCGGAGCTGGGAAAGTTGCTGGTTGATCTGTTCGATTCTCCGCTCCACGTCTGATATCACTGATTCCTGGCCTTGCGCCAGGGTCCGGTGTTCGGATAGAATGAGGGCAAAGATGAAAATCACGGTCAGAATTGCCGGGAAGGGAAACCGGCCGGCGCTTTTTCTGGCTGCGGCCGAGCTTAAGGCGACTGTCATTCTTTTCTACCCAGATATATTTACCATAACCGAAGACTGAGTGAAAGAAGAAGAGTGAAATGATGACCAATTCCCCGGTGCTGGACCTGAAGGAAATGGCCAGGAAGCTGGGACAGGTGGCGCTGGACGCCGTGCGGCCTGAACGTTTGGTAGCCGAGAGCGTCAGCCGGGAGGGACAGAGGCTGTACATTGGCGGGCAGAAGTTAAACCTGGTCGATTTTGAGAAAGTAAAAATGATAAGCATCGGCAAGGCTGGTCTGGCTCTGGCTGAAGCCATGCTTCCCCTTATCGATGACCGGCTGGAGGCGACGGTTATAACCGGGAGCCAGGAGCATCTGGAAAAAGGCAAGCTAAGTTATTTTTCGGCCGGACATCCACTTCCTGACGAGTGGAGTCTGAAGGCCGGGCACAGAGCTTATGAGCTGGCTCTTTCCCTCACCGAACGAGATCTGCTTCTGGTTCTGATTTCGGGCGGTGGCTCGGCCCATCTCTGTCTTCCGGAAGACGGACTCAGGCTGGAAGACAAAGGGCAGGTCACAAACCTTCTGATGAAAGCCGGGGCCGA
>Ga0172362_10003307_pt1 | contig 13915 bp, 12 predicted proteins | sample LakKivs1_kivu2a2_FD_114534 | JGI IMG/M metagenome (GOLD analysis project Ga0172362, IMG submission 114534) | Sediment microbial communities from Lake Kivu, Rwanda - Sediment s1_kivu2a2 | ecosystem: Environmental > Aquatic > Freshwater > Lake > Sediment | place: Rwanda: Western Province, Lake...
CGCTGCAGTCCAGGCCCTGAGGGGCCTTTTCAGCTTTAGCCGGCGAATTCCATTCGGCGGCTCTCGCTGCAGTCCAGGCCCTGAGGGGCCTTTTCAGTTTTAGCCGGCGAATTCCATTCGGCGGCTCCGGCTGCAGAGCAGGCCCTGAGGGGCCTTTTCAGTTTCAGCCGGCGAATTCCATTCGCCGGTTCTGGCTCGCTGCGCCAAAACCCTTGTGTCATTCAAGATCCTTGGCGCACCGAAACCCTACATTGAAATCCACCCAGTTCTGCGGAAGCGCATTCCGGTAGTAGACCTGGTTACAATACGCTCCCGAGTGCCAGCCACCCCCACGGATCACCCGGAACCGCCCGGACTCCGGCCCTCGCGGGTTCGCCGGTGGACTTGACGAGTAATAGTCCGCAGCGTAATAGTCCTCCACCCACTCGACAACGTTGCCCTGCATGTCGTACAGGCCAAAGCCGTTCGGCGGGTAGCTGCCGACGGCGAGTGGGCCACGCTTGTCCGACTTGGTATAGTTGCCGTCGGCGGGCTCGATGGTGTCCCCATTGGGATAGTTCATGCCCACCAATCCGCCCCTGGCGGCGTATTCCCACTCCGCTTCGGTGGGTAGCCGCTTGCCGCACCAGGTGGCATAAGCCTCAGCGTCACGCCAGTTCACCCCCACCACTGGATGGTTGGGGTAGTCCGGCCCACAGCGGAACCCGGCCATACCCCAGAAGAATGGCAGCCGGTGTTGCGTTGCCTCACAGAAGCGCAGATACTGGGCGTTAGTCACCTCGTACCTGTCCACGTAGAAGGCGTCAATGTAAACCTTGTGCACGGGGTAGTGATCTCCCTCTGAATCCGAGCCCATCAGGAACTCACCACTGGGAATCAAAACAAGCTCCTCGGCAAGGCTGGCCATTGTCATTTCCTCCTTTAGATCTGCTTGCTGGTATCAGTGTTGGCTTCTGGCCTGTTAACATCATCACCATCCCAGAGATAAACTGTCTGGTTGCGTTTAGAATTGTACAGGGCAACGATTTTGCGCCCCGCCCGGAGACTGATTTCTTGAGCAGCCTCACGTGCTTTATCGAGGTCGTCACAGCTAGTGGTAATGTCCAGGTAGTAATGTCTGGTGTAAGGATTAATCCATGTCCCAAGCCAGCAACCTGCTTCGTTCAGATAGGCTTTATTGGAGGCGATGAACTTTTTGATTTCTTCAACCAGATCCGCATCTGGTGACAAGATGGCTGTTCTCTGTGGGTATTTAGGATAGCTCCACGAATCAGCAGGCGGCAAGAACTCGTAGGTCTCAGGGTTTGAGGCAACACCACCTTTCTCCAACGTCGCTATGGCGACATCGAGAACATACCGTTCAAAGTAGTATTTGTCGAGCTGTCCGCCAGCCATTCCAACGCCAAGCCAAGGCCTCACGCACCCCCGGAGATTGGACACGCTTCAGAGTAGACGGGGCCAATGTCAGATATCCTTGACTTTATGCACAGTATATATCAGAGCATCTGTAAGTCAAGCATTTCGTGAGGTGAAAAAACGAGGTTCTCCAGGGTAGGACTTTCACCACCCCTCCTCCCTCCCACGCATGCGGGGGTCGAGAACGTCACGCAACACGTCCCCCACCAGGTTCCATGCTAACACAAACAGCACGATTGCCAAGCCAGGAAAGACGACGATGTACCAGTGATCTGCCAGCGACGGGATCCAATTCCGCGCAAAGTTGATCATCTGGCCCCAGTCGGCGTACCCTCGCTGCGCGCCCAGGCCCAGAAAGCTCAGCGCCGCAAAGTTCAACACGTAGGCTCCGATGTTCATCGAGGCGATGACGAGCACCGGGAAGATCGCGTTGGGCAGCAGGTGGCGGAACAGGATGCGCAAGTTACCGGCGCCGATGGCGCGCGCCGCCATCGCATACTCCAGTTCCCGGACAGCCAGGATATTGCCCCGGATCACGCGCGCATAAGTCATCCAGCCAAAGGCGGTGATCGCCAGCATGCCGGTGAGGATCTGCAGTTGGATGGGATCAACCGGTTTGGCAGGGTTGTGCCCAAACGCAACCAGTGCCAGCAACTTGGCCAGAAACATCAGCGAGCCAGCCTCTCCCCGCCCGTAGATCGTCTGCAAGACAGAGCTCAACGTGATGGCAGACAACAGGAAGGGAAAGGCCTGGAAGATCTCTGTGATGCGCATGAGCACTTCGTCCAGCCAGCCCCCGTAAAACGCAGAAAAAGATCCGATCAGCAGGCCAATGAGCGTCGTAAAGATCGTGATCACCACGCCAACACGAAAGGCCGTCCGTGTGCCCCATATCACGCCGTAGTAGATATCGTATTGCCCCTCCGTCGTGCCGAAAGGATGTTCGTCGTTGGGCGCTGCGGGCTCCGAACCGAATCCATCGCGGGGGATCATGTACGAATCGCGCGCATTCTCCGGCGGCGGGGCAATCCACGGCGCAGCCACGGCGACGACGGTAAAGGCCACCAACAACAAAATTCCGGCCAGCGAAGTTGGATTGGTCAACAGTCTCTTGATGATCTTCATTGCAATGCACTACCTCACTGCAAGCGTATGCGGGGATCAATAAATCCGTACAGCACGTCCACCACCAGGTTGCCAAGCACCAGGATGATGCTGCTGAACAGCGTCACGCCCAGCACCGACACGACGTCCAGCGACATGGCCGCCTGCGCCAGGAAAGAGCCCATGCCGGGGTAGTTGAAGACCGTTTCGGTGATCACCACGCCGTTGAGCAAGCCGACCAGTGTCAACCCACCCACCGTAACGACCGGGATCAAGGCATTGGGCATGGCATGGCGGCGGATCACCACTCTTTCGGCCAACCCCTTGGCGCGGGCGGTCGTCAGATAGTCCTGGCGCAACGTATCGAGCATGGACGAGCGCGTCACGCGCAGCATGAAGGCCCAGTTCAGGTAGGCCAGCGTGGTGACCGGCATGGCCAGATGCTTGATCGCATCCAGGAAAATGTCCACGCGCAGGTTCAGCAAGGCATCCAGCGTGTTGATCTGCGTGTAGCGCATGAAATCGCCAGATTGGACGATGCGCAAGGCCCAATCTGAAAGGCGATCTGGAGCAAGCCAGCCCAGCCTGGCGTAAAAAATCATGAGCAGCAACAGGCCAAAGACAAAGGTGGGGATGGACCAGCCGACGATGCTGATCACGCGCAGGACCTGGTCGGGCGCTTTGTTGTGATGGATCGCCGACAGCACGCCCAGCCAGATGCCGATGCCGATCATTGGCGCAGCAGACCAGAGCGCCAGCTCGACCGTGGCGGGCAGGCGACGGCCGATCACCTCCGCGACGGAACTACGGCCGGTCTGGGAGAAACCCAGGTCGCCGCGTAAGACACCCCCCCTGACTTGGCCGGTGTCGGGGTCTTTGCGCCCCACCATCCAGTTCCAATACTGGAGCGGGATCGGATCATCCAGCCCATATTTTTCGATCAGTTCGTCAATCGCCCCCTGGCGCCTGGGGACGTCCGCTACGTACAGCGCCACCCGTTCATACGGGGTGAGGAGCGAGAGCAACAAGAATATGAGCATGGTCACACCAAGGGCCAGGACGGGCAAGATCAAGATCCGACGGATGATATACGCTAACATAAACGCTACTGTCCTTTTGTTGGCTCGTAAGAATGTGGTAAGCGAGATTCTTCGCTTCGCTCAGAATGACGGTGCGGCGCTCAGAATGACGGGTGGTGCTCGATGAGATTCTTCGCTCCGCTCAGAATGACGATGCTGTGCTCAGAATGACGGGCGGTGCTCAGAATGACGGGTGGTGCTCGATGAGATTCTTCGCTCCGCTCAGAATGACGATGCTGTGCTCAGAATGACGGTGCTGTGCTCAGAATGACGGTGCGGCGCTCAAGTCGACGAGATTCTTCGCTGCGCTCAGAATGACGATGCTGTGCTCAGAATGACGGGCGGTGCTCAGAATGACGGGTGGTGCTCGATGAGATTCTTCGCTCCGCTCAGAATGACGATGCTGTGCTCAGAATGACGGGCGGTGCTCGACGAGATTCTTCGCTTCGCTCAGAATGACGATGCTGCGCTCAGAATGACGGGGGTCGTAGAGTGGATGAACGGACCCAGACCATACGGCAGGCATCCGAATCCGTTCATCCGTTTATCCGTTTCTGAATCCGTTGACCCGTTTATCCGTTTCTGAATCCGTTGACTAGGGTGCTTCTTTGGACAGTGCATAGATCCACGAGTACGACGCCTGGCCGTAGGCCGGGTTGTAGTAGTAGCCCTTGATCCACGGCTGGAAGTGATCACGGCCGAGCACCTGGTACTCCCAGATGTTGACCGCTTCTTCCTCGGCCTTCAGTTGCAGTTCCTCGTAGACGGGGCGGCGTTCCTCGACCGTGGTCAGCGTGGCCCCCTTCACGATCAGTGCGTCGAACACCTCCGCCAGTTCCGGCGGCATGTTGATGACGCGCCCGTAGGCCCCCTGAGAGTGCAGGAAAGGATGCACCCAGTTGTGTGGGTCGTGATAGTCTTCCAGCCAGCCGCCGACGTAGATGGGCAACATGCGGGCGCGCCGGCTGCTGAGCAGCACCGGCCACGGCATACCGACGACGGTGACGTTAAAGTTGGGATTGACCGCCTCAATGCCGGCCTTGAGGATCTCTGAAGTCATGCGGCGGGTGTCGTTGCCGGTGTTGTAGGCCATCTGCATGTAGAAGCCCAGGTTCCAGACGTCGTCGGTGTCCTCACCGGCCGGGACACCGTCCTTGTCCACGTCGGCCAGCTTGAACTCCTCCTCGCACTTGGCAAGATCGTAGTAGTAGAGCGGTTTTTCTCCCTCGCGGTAGCCCATCATCCCGGCCGGGATCGGGCCCTGGGCCTGAACGCCATCGCCGGCCAGCGCATCCCGGATCATCGTGTCGTAGTCGAAGCAGTAGCTGAAGGCCTTGCGGATGTGGACGTCGCCGAAGAAGTCGGGTGGGACGCCATTGCCGTCCAACGTGCCGCTGCCGACGTAAGGATTGCCGCCCTCGACGTTGATCTGCCAGTTGAACTGGGCCGGCGTGATGGCCGGCGACGGCAGGGCACGGTAGGCCAGGATGTAGCCATCCGGGTTACCTTCTTCGCAATGCTCGTCGGCGTAGCACACGGTTTTATAATATGGCTCAAGCTGCGGGCGATATTGGGGCGGGACGTAGATCCAGTCGGCGTCGCCGGCCTCGAACATGGCCAGGCGGGTGCCCCACTCGTCAATGTTCTTGACGACCACGCGCTTGAGGTGAGCCGGACCGCCGGGTACCCCTTCCCATATCGGCTCGGTACGCCAGTAGTCCTCGAACGCCACCAATACCGTCTCTTCGCCGGGGGTCCAGTGATCGAACACGTAGGGGCCGGTGCCGTTGGCCTGGTTGAAGAGTATCGAATCCTGGGCAGCCGGGTCGGCCCACTTTTGCCAGGTGGCGCAATCGTCGTCCCAATCGCCGTTCTCGATCATCCACTCCTTGTCCACGATGCCGCCCAGGAAGCTCTGCGCCATCAGCGCCAGGAACCAGGGCGTGGGTGCATACAGGTTGTAGGTCACCGTTCCCGCCTCATCGTCGGCGACGACGGCCCCCTTGATCGCCTCGCACACCTTCACCAACTCGGCGTCGGTCAGATCCTCCAAGTTCTCCTTGCCGACGTAGGCAGCCGCAAAGTCTCGGATGGAGGCCATGGAAAGCTCGGGGCCAAAGAAGGCTTCATAGGTCATCCAGTGGGGACCGTCAATACGTCCCTGCAACATGGCGCGGTGGGTGGTGTAGGCCACGTCGTGAGGTTCCAGTGTGCCACCCTGGTGGAACTTGACGCCCTGGCGGATCTTGAACACCCACACGTTGCCAGCCTCGTTGACTTCCCACTCGGTGGCCAGCGCCGGGATGTACTCTTCAGTCTTCTCCCGGTTGTACCAGACCAGGCCCTCGTAGATGTTGCTCGAAAGCGAGGAACTGGCGGTGTCGTACATCCAGGCCGGATCCATCGTCTCTTGCTCGCCTGCGCCGGTGATGATAAAGTAGGTATCGGGATCCTTGAACTCAGGGGAGATGTGGGTCAACGGAGCCTCGGCCGCCGCCGGCTCTGGCGTGGCGGTGACGACCACCTGCTCCACTACCGTCTCACCTCCCACGACCCTCGTCACCTCGACGGTCACCACTTCTGGCGTCGGGGCCCCGCAGGCTGTCAACATCAGGCCAACGATCGCCAGTGCGGATGCTAAAACGTGCCATTTTCTATCCAGCATGTTCTCCTTCTCCTTAGTTGTATCTGAGTCGTGTTACAGGTTGTCACCACTCTCTGCTGTGGCCGGTCTCCGACCGCGCCACGTGGGGCCAGGCCAACCCCCCTCGATCTGGCATCTGTCGCTGCACTTCACCCCCCTTCTGACGTCGTCACCCCATCTATGGGGGAGGAGGCGGGACAGCCGACCTGGCTGCCCCGCCCTTAGCAAGAAGTGGTCCGGCAACAGCCGAAACACACGACGCCAGTTTACCACGCCAGGCGATCGCCTTCAACGGCCCGTGGGACAGTTTGTACCTGTCCTGCAGGACGGTTCGGCCTGTACTGGAGGGCAAGTATTCTCCCCTCCCTGCCAGGGAGGGGCAGGGGGAGGGTGGATACTGCCACGCAGCGAGTGCCCTACCCTCACCCCAACCCTCTCCCTGACAGGGAGAGGGAGCGGGCCTTCCCCCCTCCCTGCCAGGGAGGGGCAGGGGGAGGGTGGATACTGCCATGCGGCGAGTGCCCCACCCTCACCCCAACCCTCTCCCTGTCAGGGAGAGGGAGCGGGCCTTCCCCCCTCCCTGCCAGGGAGGGGCAGGGGGAGGGTGGATACTGCCACGCGGCGAGTGCCCTACCCTCACCCCAACCCTCTCCCTGTCAGGGAGAGGGAGCGGGCCTTCTCCCCTCCCTGGGAGGGAGAGGGAGTACGCCCACCTGTCTCCTGGTACAGTTTCAGCCTGTCCCAGCGGACATTGAACATCATGCCTTTATGTGGTACACTTGTACTAACTTCCATTCTCCATCCTCCATCCTCCATTCTCCATCCTCCATCCTCCATCCTCCATCCTCCATCCTCCAACCTTGTATCGGATGGGTAAGAGCATGAACACCATTCGTATCCTGCTGGCCGATGACCACCCCGTGGTGCGCGAGGGAATCCATAACCGGCTGGCCCGCGAGAAGGATCTGGCCGTCGTTGGCGAGGCGGCCAACGGCAACGAGACGATCCGCCAGGCGCGCCGGTTGCGCCCGGACGTGATCCTGCTGGACCTGGCGATGCCGGGTCCAGGCGCGGTGCCGGTCATGGAAGCACTGCGCCTGGACAACCCGGCGGTCAAGGTGCTCGTGCTCTCGGCCTTCGACGACGACGAATGCGTCTTCGGCATGCTGGCCGCGGGCGCGGCGGGCTATGCGCTGAAGGACGAGCGGCTCGCGACGCTCGTCGAAGCAGTGCGCGCGCTAGTCCGCGGGGAGACCTGGCTCAGCCCCCGCGTGGCAGCCAAGGTGACCCGGCGGGCGATCGGGAAGCAATCGGGCGCGGCAGGCTCACCCCTCACTAATCGGGAGCAGGAAGTGCTGGAACTGATGGCCCAGGGGCAGGAGAACGCCGAGATTGCCGCTACGCTGACCATCAGCGAGCGGACGGTCAAGTTCCACGTGGGCAACATCTACGCCAAACTGGGCGTCACCACCCGCACGGCGGCAGTCGTAGAGGCGATCCGGCAGGGGTGGGTGAGAGTATGAGAGCAAGCGCGAGGCTGGCCAGGTACCTGTGGCTGCTGCCGGCTCTGCTCGTGCTGGTGTTGATTGTCTGGGTGGCAGTCTCTACGTGGGGGGCCGGCAACGAGGGAGCCGAGTGGGACGTGACAGGCCAGGTCACGGACGTAGACGTGGGCGGGCCGGCCGAGCGGGCGGGATTGCAGGTAGGAGACAAATTCCTGATCATTGATGACTGTCCCATCAATACATGGGATGACTGCAGTTACCGCATCCTCCGGCCTGGCGATACGACCTCTTTCACGTTCCAGCGCCAGGGTCAGGTGCACACGACAGTTGTGGTGTCCGAGTTGCCTTCGGTACATTACCGGCTGGTTCTGATGCTGATCCTGCTGGTGGCGCTGGTCTTCTGTCTCTCTGCGCTGGTCTTGCTGCTGGGCCAGCCGGCGTCCGTCGAGATACGCGCATTCTATGTGCTCTGCCAGATGGCCGCGTCCTCTCTGGCGTTCGGCGCGCTCGTGATTGCCATTGTGCCCTTTGGGCCAAGGTGGCTGCACATCCTGAGTGGCCTGCTTACGCCGGTGTTGATCCACCTTCACGCCATCTTCCCGGAGCGGCACTGGGTGGCACGTAGGGGCTGGCCTTTGCAAGTGCTTTATGCCATCGGTGCGGCGCTGGTGATTTTGCGCCTGGTGCGCCCCCTGCTTGCGTTTCCATCTATAGAAACTTCACAGGCCATCATACACGTGTGGCTGCTCGCGGGTTGTGTCACCGCCATCGCGCTGGTCGCTACTACCTACGTCACTACGGCCTCCTCCTATGCCCGCCGCCGCATCCGCTTGCTCGTCTTTGGCACGGTGCTGGGAGTGGGGCCGGTCGGTGTGGTCTCTGCCGCACCCCAGGCCGGGTTCGGCGGAGAGGCCTGGATCCGCTGGCCTTGCGTCATCCCGCTGATGGGCCTCCTGCCGGTGGCCTACGCGGTCGCGCTGTGGCGGTACAAACTGACGGACTTTGATCGGGCGCTCAACCGGGGGCTGGTCTACCTGGTGGTGAGCGCTATGCTCTTTGGCGCGTATTTCGCCGCGCTGACGCTCTTTTACAACCTGTTGCCGGTAGATATGGTGGGACGGGCAGCGTTGGGAGCCGCAGCGGCGCTGATTGCCGCCGTCACGTTCCAACCACTGCGGGAGCGGGTTCAGGGGCTGGTGGACCGGCTCTTCTACGGCGGCTGGTATGACTATCGAGGACTGGTCGAGGAAGTGGGCCAGGCGCTGGCCTGCACGCTGGACCCCCAGACGCTCGTCGAGGTGCTGGTGCATCACGTACCCCGCGCCATGCGTCTGCCGGGGGCGGCGCTGTGGTTGGAACGAAACGGGAAAATGGAGATCGCCGGCACGTCCGGCGTAAGGGCAACCCTCGCGGTTGCCCCCAACCAGGGAGAGGTGCAGACAACCCAACATCACGCCATAGTGCCCCTGTACGTAGAAGACCAGGTGATCGGCATGTGGGTGCTGGCCGCACGGCCCGGTGTCGAGTGGGGACCGGAGGACGGGCGTATTCTGACGGCGTTGAGCCGCCAGGCAGCGCTGGTCGCGCAGAACGTGCGGCTGGTGGCGGCGCTGCGGGCCAAAGTGAGCGAGGTGGAGGAGATACACTGGCGGCTGCTGGCCGCCCGCGAGGAGGAGCGGGCCGACCTGGCGCGAGAACTGCACGACGGCGTGATCCAGGACCTGATCGGACTGCGCTACCGGCTGGAGGCGCTGCAGGAGGAGGGCGAGGTCAGGCAAGCGGGAGAGGCCTACGCCCAGGCGGGGGTGTTGGTTGACGAACTGCGGCGGTTGTGCAGCAACTTGCGCCCGTCGGCGCTGGACCAGTTGGGACTGGCGGCAGCGCTGCAGACGCTGGCGCGGGAAGTGACAACGCGGGGGTTGCCGGTCGAGGTGCACCTGGAGAACGTGGCGCTCCCGGACAAGGTGGCCATCGGGCTGTACCGCATCGGCCAGGAGGCGCTGTCCAACGCCTGGCGCCACGCATGGGCATCCAAAGCCATGGTGACGCTGATGCGTGAGGGGGACGAGGTGGTGCTGATCGTCACCGATGACGGGCGCGGCTTCGATCCGGCGGCGGCCCGGGGGCACGACAGGAGATTCGGGCTGCTGGGGATGTCGGAGCGGGCGGAGGCGCTGGGAGGGTACCTGACGATCGAGAGCGCACCTGGGCAGGGGACGCGGGTGACGGCGCGGTGCGCCTGTACATCGTCTCGATAGAAGCGGCCAGGCCACTCCGAAAGGTCACCGTCGCGGGGGTCAAACGCACGTGGGTCCCTGTGTCGTCCCGTTTCACCTCGGCGCAGCGCGTCCGGCGCGTCCCCAGGTCCACAGTTTCATCCCGGTACGTGACCAGCAGCGTCGTCCGTGCGCCATCGGCAAAGTGGTGGGCGATGCCGGAGCGGTATTGGGAGTGGATGAGGTAGGGGGATGGCTACTTCATGCCGGTGGTGACGATGCCCTGAACGATCTGTTTCTGGCTGGCGAAATAGGCGACGATGAGCGGCATCACGTATATCACGACCGCGGCAATCGTGAGCGTCACCAACGCGTTGCCGCGAGGATCCACGAACGAAGTGGCCAGCTTCATCGCCACGGTTGCCTTATCCTCGGTCAGGAGCAGGGCCTGGTTGAAATAGTCGCCCCACACCCACTGGAAGGCAAAGAGGGCCGTGACGGCAAGCACAGACCTGGCGTTGGGCAGGAATATCTGCCAGAAAGTACGGAACGGCGTGCAGCCATCCACGGCGGCCGCATCTTCGAGCTCGACCGGGAAGGCAGCAAAGAATTGGCGGAAGAGAAAAATCTGGGGCGCGCTTCCGGCAATGCCCCACAAGAACCACGGCCAATAGGTGTTCACGATTTTCATGCGCGAATATATGACGAACTGGGGGATGATCGTCACGATGCCCGGCACCATCATCGCCGACAGCATGAGGACGAACAGCGCGTTGCGCCCTGGGGCCTTGATGCGGGCAAACGCATATCCCGACAGGGAGCACGAGGCCACGTTCGTCACTGTGAACATCGTCGCCACCCAGACCGTACGCCCGGCATACTTGAGGAATTTGGCGACGACGATGACGTCGTAATAGTTCTTCCACTGGGGCAGCTTGGGGAAAAAGCGGGGAGGATACGAGATAAACTCGACGTTCGTTTTCAATGAGCTCACCAGCAGCCAGGCGACCGGGATCATCAGGATGACCGCCCAGGCGATCAGGACAGCGTGCAGGAGGAACTGCCTCAACGCTGCCAACAGCCTATAGTTTCTGGCGTGTGACGGGCGAGTCCGTCCCACGAGTGACTGTACCTGGTTTACGGCACTGATCATCGGTAGGCTCCCTATTCTTGCCCAACTTCATAGTATACCCAGTAACGGGCGGTACCAAACACAATCAACGTCAGAACGAGTGCAAAGGCAAACAGCAGCCACAGCAAGGCGAATCCGTATCCAAAGCGGAAATAGGTAAAGACCCGGTTGAAGACGTGAACCATGTAGAAATAGTTGTCCCGCGGAGGGATCGCACCCAGGCCTGATCCTCCTCCCCCACCACCAATGCCACCGGCAAGCAACAGGGGTTGAACGAGGATTTGTCCTATCCCCAGGACGGACATGACCAATTGGTAAAAAATAACCGGGGTGACGAGCGGAAGCGTGACGAAGCGAAACTTTTGCCAACCAGTAGCCCCGTCAATCAGCGCGGCGTCATCCAGTTCTTTCGGCACGCTCTGCAACCCCGCCATGTAATAAACGGTGGCCTGGCCTGTCGCCCCCCACAGCCCCATCATGATCAACACCTGGGTGGGGTACTCTGTCAACCAGCGCAAGTAGGTGCCTGGCTTGACCGCATCCAGCGCGGCATTGACCAGCCCGTAGTTGTTGTCCATCATCAGCTTCCATACCCACACCACCGCCGTGATCGGCAAGATCGAGGGGATGTAGAAGATGGTGCGAAAGACGCCCCGGCCACGCACGCGCTGCGTGAGCAGCACGGCGGCGATAAACGAAATCGCCATCCCCAGTGGCATACTGACCACCGTGATGTACAGTACACGGTTGAAACCCCACCAGGCCTGCTCGTCCTTGAAAGCCTCCACGTAATTATACAAGCCCACAAACCTGGCCTTGTCAAAGTGCATGCCGTCGAAATTGGTAAAGGACATGAATATTCCGGACAAGACCGGCCCCAGTGTAAAGACGAGAAAGCCGACCATCCAGGGCAAGATAAAGAGATAAAACCACTTGGCCTTGCGCCACGGAATGCGCTCTTTGGGACCGCGCTCGCGTAGAGCTACCTGTATATCACGAATCACTGCCATGGTGCGCTCTCACCTTCATTGAGACCTGACAGGTTTACGTCGGACGCACCGCGTCCGCAACCTGTCAGGTCTCGCAAGGATAGGGGTTAGCCGCCGTACAGGGCGTTGATGCGTTCCTTGAGCGCGTCGTTGACCTCTTTGTCCACGTTGGCGATCGCTTCTTCGATCGTGACCTCGTCCTTGAGGTACAGCTCCAGGTTGGTGACCCAGGCCGAGTTGATGTTGCCCGTGGCGATGAAGGGGTTGAGCTGGCGCGCCGTTTGGACCGTATTCTCAAGCTCCCACATGACGCTGTCATACCACTGCTTGTCGAGCGGTGTATCCTGGGGGATCAGCGCGTACAGGGACTTTAACGCGGGCAGGCCCCAACCGGACCTGGCGCGATTCTCGGCCGGCGGGCCGCCCATGTAGTACTCGAACAACTCCCAGGCCGACACCGGCACCTGCGTGGGCTTGGCGATGAACCAGCCCGCACCCCCCAGCGGCGGGTTGACGGCTACCTTGCCGCCCCAACTGAGGCCAGGGCGCATCTGGAACTTGTCGCGAGGGTTCGGGAGATCCTCTTCGTTGGCCCCAATGACGATGCCGTGCATCCAGTAGCCGTAGCGGATGAAGGCAGCCCGCCCTGCCACGTAGTCGTCACCCGCCCAACTGGGGCTGGGATTCAGCGGGTTCCACATCACGTTGGCTTTGGCCAGGTCGGCATAGTAGGCCAAGACTTCGACCACGCGCTCGTTGTCCTTGATGTTGGCCCTGGTAAAGTCGTCTACAAACAGATCCTGCCCCTCTTCCATCAGGACCGTTTGCAGGGTGCCATCCCAATAGTCATTGTCGGCCCAGCCGATGCGCAAGGTGCGGTCGCCTTCTCGCTTGGTGAGCGCCTCGGCCCACCCGGCGGCGTCTTGATAGGTATAGATCTTGTTCTCTTCGGGCACCGGCACGCCGGCCTCTTCAAACGCCGCCACGTTGATCTGGAGGGACATGTCGGGCGAAAAGTCCTTGTGCATGCCGTACCAGCCGCCCTCGTACTGGAAGTATCCAACGGCGGGGGCCATGTCGTCGGGCTTGAGGACCTCACTGGTATTAAAGTACTCGGTCAGGTCCAAAGGCCAATCGAGCGCAACGTATTGGGGCACGTCTGCGCCGCTGGCCCGCCAGGCGTCCGGTGGGGTTCCGGCCGCCCACATGGCTCTCAGGCGCGTGGCATCGCCCTCCACGCGTTCCACCTCCGAGACGTACCTGGCCTGTGCCAGGAAAGCGTTCAGTTCGTCGTCGGAGTATTCACCCTGGCCGACCCCGAACATAACCACTTTGGCAGGCGCGGGCGGCGGCGGGACGGTCGGTGGCACCTCGGTCGGCTGGACGACCACGGTCTTCTCGACCGGCACCTCCACCGTTTCCTTCACCACTTCGGGAGTGGGGGTGGGGGCCGGACCGCACCCAGCCAGGGCCGCGCCCGCGGCGGTCAGGGCACTCAGGCGCAGAAAATCGCGCCGGCTAAGGCTCTTCCTTGTCATCTCTCTACCTCCTTGACTTTCACGCATGGTTTGGTAAACTATCGCTCTGTCGTTCATCCGTCATATCCAATCTCCGACCATCTCCTTACTCCACCCACCGAATTGCGATTTGCGATTTGCCATTTGCCATTTGCCATTTGCCATTTGCCATTTGCCATTTGCTATTTGCTACTTGCCATTTGCTATTTGCCGACTATGATACCATAAGCCAGGCTACCTGTCAGGAATCTTCGGCACACATGGGGACAGAAAGCGGACATGATGACAAACGAGCAGTTTCTGGGGGCACTGC
>Ga0172362_10003309_pt1 | contig 13909 bp, 12 predicted proteins | sample LakKivs1_kivu2a2_FD_114534 | JGI IMG/M metagenome (GOLD analysis project Ga0172362, IMG submission 114534) | Sediment microbial communities from Lake Kivu, Rwanda - Sediment s1_kivu2a2 | ecosystem: Environmental > Aquatic > Freshwater > Lake > Sediment | place: Rwanda: Western Province, Lake...
AAACCCCGGTGCGGTGCGCCCCTGCGTCAATTTTTATCCAGACACTGACAGGGTGGAGGATGATCCCGGATAATAGCCTGGCCCCTTCAGCATCCGCCACTACCAGGCCGAGGCTGATATGGCGCGCAAGACGGTTGATCCGCTCATGCTCAAGCGTATTGACCGGGAAGGCTACAGTAATGTCATCCCAGCCATTTTCAGCAAAATAAGCCGCCATCCGCAGCGATGAGACAGTTATGCAACTGACGCCTTCTTCCCTGAACCATTCAGCTATTTGTCTGCTCTGGTGTGTTTTAAAATGCGGCCGAAACCTGAGGTTATGCCTGGCTGCCTTCCCGGCCATGCGCTGAATGTTATTGCGGCACTTTTGCTCATCAAGCAGCAATACCGGTTCGGTTACGGACTGAAGTACTGACATAGTGTGTTGTGCATGGTTAATCAATGCCAGTCGTAAGAAAATCATTCAGTGGTTTCATTGCACGGAAAGCGCTGATTACCAGGTCAAAACAACTTTCAGAAGTCAGGATTCTCCGTGGTATTTCCGCCTCGGCAAGGAAGCTTTTATGTTTAAGCAGCTCAATATGAGGATGATCCTTTGCATATCCTTTGGGTGTTGTTTTAACCTTTTCGCCCTCGAGCTTTCCGAAATATTTTATGAAATCCCTGTGTGTAATGATCCTCATAAGCTCATCGCCGTTCTCGTCAATTTTTTCCCTTATAGCATTAAGCCACGGAGCCGGCGGTATATAAGCGCCGCCGGCGACAAAGCTGCCTTCCGGATCGACATGAAAATAATAGCCGGGAAACCTGTCGCTGTTCTTTTTACCGCCGCGAACTATGAACGCTCCAAAATTTGTTTTATAGATTGATTTATCGTGTGAAAATCGTATGTCCCTGTTAATCCGGAAGATACAGGTTTTAGCCTCAAGTCCCTTGAGAATAGGATCGAATTTTGTCACGGCATCGATCACTGCCTGTACGAAAGTCTCAAAATTCAGTTTGGCTGTTTCATATCTGACATGATTTTCATGGAACCAGTCTCTGTCATTGTGAAGTTTCAGGTCAGAGAGAAAGTCAAGCGTCGATTTATTTATCTGTGGCATACTGTAATAAAATTATTTGCAGATATTTTCTTAAGATCATAAATATCGCAAATTCTTTTAACATAAAATCTGCGCTGACATAGTACTGCTTCGCAGCTCCATATCTGAGATTATGTTAATTCCTGCATTTTGCTTGAACCACAAATTTTAAATACAATTTGCCTATAATTAATATTATGTTAAATAGAATTCAGGATATGCACGGTAATTACTAAAACCCTTCAAGTTGATCCCCTTCCCTCTCGCGGCAGGGATAAAAAAGAAAGGCACCGTAAATGGTGCCTTTCAATATTTTAATGTATTCTCTGTTACTGCAGATCCTCTACCTTCTTCTTGTATGCCTCGAATTCCGGCATCATTTTGAGTTTAAGATAGATCTCGCGCAGGAATTCAAGTGTTGCCAGTGAATCCGGCTTGGCTTTCTCAGCAGCCAGGAAGAGCGGTATTGCATTTTTCATTTCGTCAAATGCCTTGTTCTTTGCTGCTTCATACTCTTTGTTATCAACTATCATGTTTGCATCGTTGAGCATCTTGTTAGCTATTGACACATAGCAGAGGCCGATATTGTAGTTGCTTTCAAACTGTGAAGGATTCTTCTTGAGTGATTCCTGAAGGCTTGCAATGGCTTTGGGATAATCTTCAAGCTTCATGTAGAGGCTTCCTTCAACCAGGTAAAGAATGTAGTTTTCAGGATCCTTTTCCATAGCTTTGTGAACGAATTCAAATGCCTTGTTCGAATTATTGGCATCAAGATAGAACTGCGTTGCCTGCAGGATTATATCGAGGGTATCGGGATATGCCTTGTAACCTTCCATCAGGGCTTCTTCTGCCTTGACAGTATCATTCATTTTCAGGTAGCTGTCGCTTATGAAAATGTATGGCTTAGTATCTTCAGTGCCTGACAGCGTGCAGGTACGGAAATAATCAATGGCCTGCGGATAAAGTTGTGCATTGTATGCAGCCAGTCCGGCATTGAAAATAACCAGTGTGTCAACCACTCCCACATAGAGATCACTTGCAGCAACCTTCACGTTGTTTTCAAATGATTTCATGGCTCCCACATAATCCTTCTCATTGAACTTGTTAATTGCATCATTGAGGAATGAGTTGCCAAGCATTGCAAAAGTGTTGTCCCTGATGATGGTGTTCTTCATCTTCGGATCCATCTGGACAGCCTTCTCGAAGTTGTTATAGGCTTCCATAAGGATATCGGGATACAGATCCTTGAACTTGGGATCATTTGAGTCAAATGCTGCCTGGCATAGTTTTGCCTTGACATAATATGCCTTTGCCTCACCTGACGATTTGGGATTGGCAATTGCTGTCTCAATTGCTTCCTTGGCTTTGTCAAAAGCACCCTCCCTGATAAATGTCTCGGCTGCTGTAATTTTTCCCTTCTGGGCTGAAACAGCACCTGAGATTATTACTGCCAGCAGTAAGAATGTGATCTTCTTCATGTCTTGATAATTTGCTTTAAGATAATTGTGTCAAAAATAAAACTTTAGAATATAATCTTCAAATAATTTGCCAAATTACTCATCAGTGGGTTCTGTTGCTTCCATCACTTCCTCGTCTCCCTCGCTATCTTCCTCATTTACTTCAACATAGGCTACTGAAGCGATTGAATCATTTTCTCTTAGGTTTATCAGTCTGACCCCCTGGGTGGCTCTTCCCATCACTCTCAGGGTGCTTACTGATATTCTCAGGATGTTACCAGCCTGGGTAATTATCATCAGATCGTTCTGATCGGTCACATCCTTAAGTGCGATAAGCATACCTGTCTTTTCGGTTATGTTTATGGTCTTGACACCCTTTCCTCCCCTGTTGGTTATCCTGTAATCACTGATGGCAGATCTCTTGCCGTAACCATTCTCAGATACAACAAGTACATCCTGTGATTCATTCAGCACGGTTATCATACCAATGACCATATCATCTCCACCTGAAAGTGTTATACCTCGTACGCCGGAAGCGGTTCGTCCCATCGGCCGTACGGTCTTTTCAGGGAACCTGACAGCACGGCCTGATCTCACGGCAAGCATTATTTCATGGCTGCCGTTTGTCATCCTTGCTTCCAACAGTTCATCACCCTCACGCACCGTGATGGCATTCACTCCGCTGGCCCTCGGACGTGAATAAGCTTCAAGAGATGTCTTCTTGATGACGCCCTTGCGGGTGCAGAGGACTATGTAATTGTTGTTGATATAATCCTGATCATCAAGTGTTTTAACGTTAATGAATGCCCTTACACTGTCTGACTGTTCAATGTTGATAAGGTTCTGGATTGCTCTTCCCTTGCTTGTGCGTGTACCCTCAGGCAGGTCATATACCTTCTGCCAGTAGCATTTACCGTTCCGGGTGAAGAAGAGCATGGTGTTGTGCATTGTTGCAACATAAAGATGTTCAATGAAATCCTCATCGCGCGTGGTGCTTCCCTTCGCTCCTGTCCCTCCCCTGTTCTGACGCCTGAATTCTGTGAGCGGAGTACGCTTGATATAACCCATGTGCGAGATGGTGATGACCATTTCATCGTCAGCATAAAAGTCTTCGGGATTAAATTCACCTGCCGCGGGAACGATCTCCGTACGGCGCTTGTCGCCATACTTGTCCCTTACCTCTTCAAGCTCATCTTTGATTATCTGCATCTGCAGCGACTCATCAGACAACACCTTCTTCAGGTACTCTATCTGTTTCAGCAGCTCCTCATATTCAGCCCTGAGTTTGTCCTGTTCAAGTCCGGTCAGCTGCCTCAGCCGCATCTCAACGATAGCACGCGACTGGACATCAGACAGACTAAAGCGCTCCATCAGCCTCTCGCGGGCCATGTCCGGTGTCTGTGACGAACGGATTATGGCGATGACCTCGTCAATGTTGTCACTGGCAATGATCAGTCCTTCAAGTATATGAGCTCTCTTTTCCGCCTGCTCAAGGTCGAACTTCGCCCTTCTCAGTATAATATCATGCCTGTGCCTGACAAAGCTGTCAATGAGTTCCTTCAGTGAGAGTGTCCTTGGACGTCCCCTGACCAGCGCTATGTTATTGACATTAAACGTTGTCTGAAGCTGAGAATGTTTGTAAAGATGATTCAGAACCACATTTGCGGGCATCTCCTTCTTCAGGATGATGACAACCCGCATCCCGTTCCTGTCAGATTCATCGTTTATATAGGATATGCCGTCTAGTTTCTTTTCATTGATAAGGTCAGCGATCTTCCTGATCATCTCCGCCTTATTCACCATGTATGGTATCTCTGTCACCACGATACATTCTCTACCGGAGTGGGTCAGTTCAACCTCTGTTTTTGCCCTCACTACTATCCGTCCCCTTCCGGTTTCAAAAGCTTCCCTTATCCCCTGTTCGCCATAAATAATCCCACCTGTCGGGAAGTCAGGACCCTTGATATGTTTCATGAGCTCATCAACCGTTATTTCAGGGTTATCGATGAAGGCTATTATTGCATTCACTGACTCTGCAAGATTATGCGGCGGCATATTGGTTGCCATGCCTACGGCAATACCTGATGCTCCGTTGACAAGGAGGTTGGGTATACGCGTTGGCAGAACTGTGGGTTCCTGAAGCGTGTCATCGAAATTGGGCTGGAAATCAACCGTGTCCTTCTCTATATCAGAGAGTGTCTCTTCTGCAATTCGTTTCAGGCGGGCTTCAGTGTATCGCATTGCGGCAGGACTGTCGCCGTCGATTGATCCAAAGTTTCCCTGCCCGTCAACAAGCGGGTACCTGAGAGACCATTCCTGGGCCATGCGAACCATGGCATCATAAACGGAAGCATCACCGTGAGGATGATATTTACCAAGCACCTCCCCTACTATCCTTGCAGATTTCTTATAAGGCCTGTTTGAAAACACACCAAGCTCAGACATACCGAAGAGAACCCTTCTGTGGACAGGCTTCAGGCCGTCTCTTACGTCAGGCAATGCCCTTGACACAATGACAGACATCGAATAATCGATGTATGCCGACTTCATCTCCTCCTCGATATTGACTTTAATAATCTTTGTTTGATCTGACATATCAGATTGATAATTAATAATTTAATATAATTTGATTCTATCCTTGAAATGATGCCCGAAAATAATGAAAAGGTGGCTATTATTAACCTTTTGCCAAGTCAATTTGTTAACATTGGATGTTAAAAATTGGGCACAATTATTGACAATATGTAATTACATTAGAATTAACTTTGAAAACAGGCTTTTCATGAATTTCTGTCAGCATTTATGACACTTTTTCATGAAACCGCAAACAGAACAAAATGGATGCACATTTCTCACAGAGAGTAAACGATATCCTGGGATACAGCAAGGAAGAAGCCATAAGGCTGGGAAACAACCATATAAGCCCGGAGCACCTTTTCCTGGGTATTTTACGTGAAGGCGAGGGAGTGGCAGTGGATATCCTGCTTAACAATGGCGTTGACCTGCTTATGCTTAAGGGTTCAATAGAGAAGAGCATTAAGGCCGAAAAGCCGGTGGCAATGGCTGATAATGAGATCCTTCCGCTGCTGAAGAGTACCGAGCGCGTTCTCAGGCTCGTTCATATTGAGGCCAAGGCAATGAAAACCAAAGTCATAGATACCGAACACCTGCTTATGGCCATACTGCGCGATGAGAGTAATCTGGTTACCAGGTTCCTCTCAGAGCTTGACATTGACTATATGCTTGTAAAAAAAGCAGTTGAGGCAGGAAGCAGTACCACCTCACAGGCTGACTATCCGCGTGACGAGGACGATGAGAGCATGTTCCCGCCGCAGGGCCCGGGCAAACAGCAGCCCGGCAACCAGCAGGCACAGAGGATCTCGTCAGATACTCCCGTTCTTGATAATTTTGGCATTGACCTGACAAAGGCTGCCGAAGAAGGCCGCCTTGATCCGATAGTAGGCCGTGAACGTGAGATTGAACGACTGGCCCAGATACTTTCAAGGCGCAAGAAGAACAATCCCGTCCTCATTGGCGAACCGGGCGTCGGCAAATCGGCCATAGCAGAAGGGCTCGCACTGAGGATCACTAAAAGGAATGTGTCAAGGGTGCTGTTCAACAAGAGGGTTGTCGCCCTTGACCTTGCATCCATTGTTGCAGGAACGAAATACCGCGGGCAGTTTGAAGAGAGGATGAAAGCTATCCTCAATGAACTGGCAAAGAATGACAATATCATACTTTTCATTGACGAGATCCATACTATTGTCGGTGCCGGCGGTGCAAGCGGATCACTCGATGCCGCCAATATGCTGAAGCCTGCGCTGGCACGCGGTGAAATACAGTGCATCGGCGCAACAACTCTTGATGAATACCGCCAGCATATTGAAAAGGACGGAGCACTTGAACGCAGGTTCCAGAAAGTACTGGTGGATCCCACAACCATCGAGGAGACTATAGATATACTTAACAATATAAAGGAACGGTACGAGGAGCATCATAATGTCACCTACACACCTGAAGCAATTGAAGCATGCGTAAGGCTGACAAACAGGTATATAAGCGACAGGAACCTGCCTGACAAGGCTATTGATGCCCTGGATGAGGCCGGCTCAAGAGTGCATATTTCCAATATCGTTGTACCGGAAAAGATACTTTCCCTTGAGAAACAGCTTGAGGATACCAAGAAAGAAAAGAGCAACGCTGTCAAGAACCAGAACTATGAGCGGGCTGCAAGCTTCAGGGACAAGGAGCGCGATATCCTTGACCTGATTGAGGCGGAGAAGAAACGCTGGGAAAAGGATCTGGCAATGAATCGTGAAGTTGTTGATGCAGAAAAGGTTGCCGAGGTGGTTGCCATGATGACAGGCGTACCGGTGCAGAGAATAGCACAGACAGAAGGCACAAGGCTGCTGCAGATGGGACAGGAACTGAAGGCAAGCATTGTCGGACAGGATGAAGCCATTGCCAAGATCGTCAAATCAATACAGCGTAACCGCGCGGGACTGAAAGACCCGAACAAGCCGATCGGAACATTCATCTTCCTTGGCCCTACCGGCGTCGGTAAGACGCAGCTGGCCAAGGTGCTGGCCAAGTTCCTGTTTGACTCCGCTGAAAACCTTATAAGGGTTGACATGAGTGAGTACATGGAGAAGTTCTCTGTCTCAAGGCTGGTCGGAGCGCCTCCCGGATACGTTGGGTATGAGGAAGGCGGTCAGCTTACCGAAAAGGTCAGACGCAGACCCTATTCTGTTGTCCTGCTTGATGAGATTGAGAAGGCTCACCCTGACGTGTTCCATATCCTGCTCCAGGTGCTTGACGAGGGGCAGCTCACAGACAGCCTGGGCCGCAGGGTCGATTTCCGCAACACAATCGTCATAATGACCTCGAACATCGGAACAAGGCAGCTTTCGGAATATGGCGCCGGTATTGGATTCGAGACATCAACTAGAAAAACGACACGGGACGACCAAACCAAGAGCATACTGCAGAAAGCGCTGCAGAAGACTTTTGCACCGGAATTCCTTAACAGGATAGATGATGTTGTGATGTTCAACCATCTTACAAGGGAAGACATCGACAAGATAATTGACATTGAGCTCAAGGGGTTGTATGACAGGATTGAAGCACTGGGCTTTAAGATGAAGCTGAGCATGCAGGCACGCGATTTCATTGCAGACCGGGGGTTTGATGTGCAATACGGAGCAAGGCCGCTCAAGCGTGCCATCCAGAAATACCTTGAGGATCCGCTTGCCGAGGTGATAATCAAGACGTCAGTGGCTGAAGGCAATGTCATCAGTGTCGGCTATACCAAGGGAAAGGAAGAACTCACCTTCAAGGCTGGAGGCAAGAAAGATACTGAACCCTAGAGCATTCGGCTGAGGAAACACCGGAAGCTTAGGGTTCAAGGTTCAAGGTTCAAGGCAACCACTACTGCCTATTGCCTTTAAGACCTTAGACTTTTGTCTTTTGTCTTTTGTCTTTTGTCTTTATTCCGTTTCCCCGAATAAATCGTACTCTGTTGACCCCGTTATCTTTACATTGACGAAGGTGCCGGGTTCAATTTTTACCGGAGAATTGATTATTATCTCCTGGTCAACCTCCGGTGAGTCGTACTGGCTGCGGCCTATATGGAACATACCTTCCTTCCGGTCAATGATCACCTGCATCATCCTGCCGGTCAGGGAAGCATTCAGACCGGCCGAGATCTCCTGCTGCAGCTCCATGATCGTGGCAACCCTTCTCTCCTTCTCCTTTTCAGGGATAATATCCTTATAATTCAAAAAAGCATACGTGTTCTCTTCATGAGAATACCTGAATGCTCCCAGCCTGTCAAACCGGAATTCCCTTATAAAGTTCAGCAGGTCCCTGAAATCCTCTTCCGTTTCTCCGGGATGACCGGCGATCACGGTTGTCCTTATTGCCGCATCAGGTAGCATTCTCCGGATACGTGTCAGCAGTTCCCGCGTGTCCCTGCTGTCATGCGCCCGACGCATCTTCTTCAGAACGTTATCGGATATATGCTGGATGGGAATATCTATGTACCGGCAAATCCTGGGGTCTGACTGCATCATCTCAAGGATCTCGACGGGGAAGCCTGCCGGATAAAGGTAATGCAGCCTGATCCATTCAATGCCTTTCACGTCAGAGAGTCTCCTGACAAGCTCCGGTAGCTTCTGTCGTCCGTAAATGTCAGTGCCGTAGACCGTGAGATCCTGGGCTATCAGTATCAGCTCTTTAACTCCCTGTGAAGCAAGGAATTCTGCTTCAGATATAAGTTCCTCAATCGGAACAGAGGTATACTTTCCCCTTATGTCAGGTATGGCACAAAAAGCGCAGGTGCGGTCACATCCCTCTGATATCTTGAGGTAGGCATAGTGACGTGCCCCTGTAAGGATCCTTTCTCCCGTCAGTTCAGGGTGATAGCGCAGTCCGAGCCGGTTGATGATCTCACCGGGTCTGTTGACGCCGAACCACTCCTTCACTTCCGGGATCGCTGTTACAAGCTCATTTCTGAACCTCTCTACCAGGCAGCCCATTACAAAAAGTCTGCCCCTCCCCTTTTGCTTTATTGATCCGGCATACCTTATGATCGTATCAATGCTTTCCTCCTTTGCATCATGGATGAAGCCGCAGGTATTTATGATTACAATGTCGGCCACATCATCTGAGTCATAGGTGACTTCATAGCCACCGGCCTGCAGCTGGCGCATAAGCTTCTGTGAATCAACTGTATTCTTTGAACAGCCGAGGGTGACGATATTGACCCTGCCACTTTTCATCAGCTCCGGTCGCTGAAAAGGGAATCGACGAAGGCATACCTGTCGAAGATGCGCAGATCCTCCATTTTTTCGCCCACCCCTATGTATTTCACCGGTATCCTGAACTGGTCTGATATTCCGATGACCACACCGCCCTTTGCCGTTCCGTCGAGCTTGGTTATTGCCAGGGCATTTACCTCGGTGGCCGAAGTGAATTGTTTTGCCTGTTCAAAGGCATTCTGGCCTGTTGAGCCGTCGAGAACAAGAAGCACTTCATGGGGAGCTCCCGGAACGACCTTCTCCATGACCCTCCTTATCTTTGAGAGCTCATTCATCAGTCCGATCTTGTTGTGAAGCCTTCCGGCAGTATCTATGATCACTACGTCTGCTGCTGACGAGACAGCAGATTTTACTGTGTCAAATGCCACAGAGGCCGGGTCAGCGCCCATCTGCTGGCTCACCATTGGCACTCCGGCTCTTTCTGACCATATTCTGAGCTGGTCAATTGCAGCAGCGCGGAAGGTATCTGCGGCACCCAGCAGAACGCTTCTGCCGGCCAGTTTGTAATTGTATGCCAGCTTGGCTATGGTGGTGGTCTTGCCAACGCCGTTAACGCCTACCACCATTATCACATAAGGCTTGCCAGGCAGCGGAGTGTCAAAACCAGCATCAGCCAGCTGTGCACTTTTGTTTTCTTCAAGAAGGGCAGCTATCTCTTCCCTCAATATACCGTTGAGCTCGGCAGTACTGACATATTTGTCACGGGCGACGCGTTTTGATACTCTTTCTATAATGCGCAGCGTGGTCTCTACACCGACATCTGACGAGACCAGAACTTCCTCAAGGTTGTCAAGCACATCATCATCGATCTTCGACTTGCCGGCCACAGCCCTTGTCAGCCGCGCAAAGACATTCTCGCGGGTCTTCACCAGTCCCCTGTCAAGTATCTCTTTTTCCTCTTTCCTTTTAAATCCGAACAGAGCCATCACAAGATTATTAACCGTCAAATGTAAAAAAAGAGACGCAACTATCTGCGTCTCCCCATCTCTTATTGATCAGAACTACTGATCTTATTTCTTGTTAAAGAAATCCTTAACGTGATCGTTATGAACTATTTCCTCCTTGAACTGGTAAGCGCCTGTCTTTTCAGATTTCACAACCTTTATACATTTTGTGAAGCTCTTTCCGGTTCCCGTCTTAAGTGTTGCAACAACTTTCTTTGCCATGACTTACTGTTTATTTTATCTCCCTGTGGAGGGTTACTTTCTTAAGAATTGGATTGTACTTTCTTCTTTCCAGGCGGTCAGGTGTATTCTTGCGGTTCTTGGTAGTGATATACCTTGAGGTGCCCGGCATACCGGATTCCTTATGTTCCGTACATTCAAGGATAACTTGCACCCTGTTGCCTTTGCTTTTCTTTGCCATTTTCTCTCCGGTTTAATTAGTTGATGATGTATCCTTTTTCCTTAGCTTCCTTCATCACTGATGCAAGGCCGTTCTTGTTTATATTACGCATTCCTGCTGCTGATACTTTAAGTGTGATCCATCTGTTCTCCTCAGGGAGGTAGTACCTCTTGGTGAACAGGTTGGCCATAAATTTTCTCTTGGTCCTTCTCTTCGAGTGGGAAACGTTATTTCCAATCACTGCCTTCTTTCCGGTGACCTGACAAACCTTTGACATTATTGTTTTTTTTACTTGTTCTTAAAACTCCGAAAATCGGTTCGCAAAATACGTGATTTTTATTCTATTAAACAAATTATTTCTTCATTTTTTTCGAACAGCTGCTTTATGACAATAATTACATGACGGCAATCAGCTTCCTAAGCATGTTCAGCGCCGTAAATGAAGACCTGGTGATATTGATTTTCCTGTCGTCCGCAAATGACTGTTTCTCAGCTGTCACTCCTTTTTCTGAAGCGATGGCTATCCATACCGTTCCTACGGGCTTTTCCGGCGTTCCGCCAGTGGGACCGGCTATGCCCGTCACTGCAATTGCAAAATCAGTTTCCATAAGCCGTCTTGCATTCAGGGCCATCTCTTCTGCCGTCTCCCTGCTGACTGCTCCGTTTAACCGTAGAGTCTCATGTCTGACGCGGAGAATGCTTTCTTTTATGCTGTTGTCATAGGCAATAACTGACCCCCTGTACCATTCAGAACTGCCCGGTACAGACGTTATCAGCGAGGCAATCTTCCCTCCGGTACAGCTCTCAGCAGTGCATAATGTCAGGTGCCTTTTCTTCAGTAATTTGCCTACCTCTTCCTCAAGTGTCACTTCATCCTCTCCGTAGATGAATTCCGGAATAATATCGTAGAGTTTTTTTACCTGTTCAGCCAGTGCGTTCCTTACTGACTCCCTGTTGTCACCTGTTGCGGTCAGGCGCAGCTTGATCACCCCGAAAGCCGGAAGGTATGCGAGCCTGACTGTCGCCGGCAGCTCTTTTTCAAATCTTTCCTCAAGCCTCTCTGCCAGTCTGGCCTCTGATGTACCGTAGGTCATGATGTTTTTGTGAATGATTACCTTCCCCCTGAACTTTTCCGCCAGCATCGGAAGAACATGTTCATTCATCAGGTGCTTCATCTCATGCGGAACACCGGGCATTGAGACAATCATCTTCCCGTTTTTGGTAAACAGCATTCCCGGTGCGGTGCCAGCATGGTTTGAGAGTACCGAGCAACTGGCCGGTACAAGAGCCTGGCGCCGGTTATTCTCATTCATGGCTATGCCCCTCCTGCTTAGTCTTTCTGTCACATCCCTCAGTACTTCTTCATTCATCACCAATACGGTTTGAAAATATTCAGCAAGCGTCTGTTTGGTGATGTCATCGCTTGTGGGTCCCAGTCCGCCTGTAATCAGCACAATATCAGCCCTTTCAAGAGACTCATCAAGAGCACTCATGATCTCTTCCCTCCTGTCTGAGACAGATATTATGCGGTTGACCCTGATGCCGATAAGGCTGAGTTCAGCTCCCATCCAGGCAGAGTTTGTGTCAACAGTCTGACCTATCAGTATCTCGTCTCCTATTGTGATTATTTCTGCGATGTTCATATCTTGACAACCTGAAAAGTATGGAGAGGCAAAATTATCAATATTTTGTGTCAGCAAAACCTTCGCCGGACAATGAAAGATAAAAAAGAGATTACAGCAGCAGTTGAAGAGTTTGTTAAAGAAGCTGTAAAAAAACATGATACTGGTCACGGATGGTCACATATTGAACGTGTTGTGAGACTTGCGCTGCACATTCAGGAGTGTGAAGGAAAGGGAGATAGGTTTATAATTGAGCTTGCTGCCCTGCTGCATGACATAGGTGACCATAAGTTCTCTGCCCATGATGGTCCCGCTGAAATAAGGAAACTGCTTGGCGGGCTCGAGGTTGACAGGGAGATTATTGAGGAGGTCGTCACCATCAATGAGAATATCTCTTTTTCTAAAGGCACCAGCATGGTCGAGAAGAGCATTGAGATGCAGATAGTACAGGATGCAGACAGGCTTGATGCCATGGGTGCTGTGGGTATTGCAAGGGCATTTAATTACGGTGGTTTCAAGGGAAGGGAGATCTATGACCCTGCTGAGGGATATTCACATCCGCCAAACCTTGGCGCAGGGCAGTCAAAGTCGTCTTCGACAATATATCATTTTTATGAAAAACTGCTGACGCTCAGGGATCTAATGAATACCCCAACAGGCAGGAAGCTGGCACAGGAACGCCATGACTTCATGGTGCGTTACCTGGAACAGTTTTTCAGTGAGTGGAATACATAATAGTTTTTAAAATGCTATTTTTACGTTTGATAACCAAAAACTTTAAGAGATGTTTATAGCATTATTAGTGATAGTGGTGGTCCTGGTCCTTCTGGCTGTCGGACTGTATAACAGGCTTGTCAGGCTGAGGAACAACCGTGAAAATGCATTTGCTGACATTGATGTGCAGCTGAAGCAGCGCCTTGACCTGATACCGCAGCTTGTCGAAGCTGTAAAGGCTTACATGAAACATGAGAGCACCGTGCTGACGGATATTACCAAAGCACGTGCCAGTGCCATAGAGGCCAAAGGAATAAATGAAAAGATAGCGGCAGACGGACAACTGTCATCGGCGTTGCAGGGGCTGCGGGTGGCAGTGGAAGCCTATCCCGACCTCAAGGCCAGCCAGAACTTCATGCAGCTCCAGGAAGAGATAGCTGATATAGAGAACAAGCTTGCAGCAGCACGCAGATTCTTCAACTCTGCCACCAAAGAGCTGAATGTGGCCGTAGAGACATTCCCGTCAAACCTGATAGCCGGTATGTTCGGGTTCAGACGCGAGACGATGTATGACCTTGGCGAGACCAGGGCAAGGGCCGAGGAGACGCCCCATCTGAATTTCCCATAACAGATGAAATATATTGGGATCAACAGACAGATCTGGAACAACAATCTCAAATCTGTTGCATTGCTTATTCTGTTTCCGGTTGTGATATTCGGGCTGGTATGGGTATTTCTTTTTCTCTTCCGTCCTGAGCCTGATTACAGGCTTGCTTATGCCAATGAGACCTTTGTCAGGACTATCCCGTGGATTTCAATAGGTGTGCTGACGTGGTTTGTTATCGCGTATTTCTCTCATTCAAAGATGATTG
>Ga0172362_10003310_pt1 | contig 13909 bp, 13 predicted proteins | sample LakKivs1_kivu2a2_FD_114534 | JGI IMG/M metagenome (GOLD analysis project Ga0172362, IMG submission 114534) | Sediment microbial communities from Lake Kivu, Rwanda - Sediment s1_kivu2a2 | ecosystem: Environmental > Aquatic > Freshwater > Lake > Sediment | place: Rwanda: Western Province, Lake...
CACGACGCACTACCTTGATTTCAAAAAAATCGCCGAAATTTCCAAAGGATTGGGTGATGCCATGCGGGGTCTGGAAATCCGTGACATCCCCAAAGACCAGTTGTTGCAGGTCCGTTAAGTATCAACGTAGGTCGGGTTCCGATGCGAACGAAGTGAGTATGAGAAACCCGACATATCCGACTCGCTTTATATATTTTGTCGTGGCAAACGCGTGAGTTTATGCATTAAAGTCATGTCCCGGCATGTGACAATCGGTGTTCTGGCCCTGCAGGGGGCCTTTGATCTCCACTGCCGGGCACTGGAACGGCTCGGCGTACCTCACCGGCTGGTCAAGACCATCGGAGAATTGCAGCGTGTCGATGCCTTGATTATCCCCGGCGGGGAATCGACGACCATGCGCTGGTTTTTTCACATTGAAGGCCTGACCGAGGACCTCGCCCGGTTCGTGCACGACCGGCCGACAATGGGCACGTGCGCAGGAATGATCCTGCTGGCCCAGCGAATCGCCGACGATCTGCTCGATCATGGTTTTGGCGCCATCGATATTGACGTTCGCCGGAATGCTTATGGGCGACAGGTTCATTCACATACGGCCATGGGCTTGGTGGATCTGGGCCAAGGCCCCCATCCATTCCCCATGGTATTCATCCGCGCGCCCCGGATCGAACGTGTCGGCGCAGGCGTGCGAGTCCTGGGTTCTCGTAATGGCGAACCGACGATGGTGGCTAATGAAAATATCCTGGTAACAAGTTTTCATCCCGAGTTGTCTGGTTCGGATGAAATCCACCGGTTTTTCATTGAGAATTTCATCAGTAATCGTTGGCCTGACGGCAATTCAGGAAATCACTGCACGATAGTTTCACAGAATGCGAGCCATAGATAATGTCCCCGCTCTCCCGCGACAACAGTCAACACCAGAACATCGATCCGATTTTACCGCCCGGCCGCAAGCCATCCTGGTTGAAATCCAAAGCGACATTCGGTCCGGAATACCTGAAGGTGAAAAGGACCCTCGCCGCCTGCAGTCTGCATTCGGTTTGCGAGGAGGCCAATTGCCCGAATATGCGAGAGTGTTTTTCGGCCGGCACGGCGACATTCATGATCCTGGGTAATATGTGCACGCGCGGTTGCCGATTTTGCGACGTGGCCACAGGAGTACCAAGCGGGCTTGATCTTGATGAACCGCGCCGGTTGGCCGAAAGCGTCGCACAGCTGAACTTGAAACATGTTGTCGTTACTTCGGTAACCCGTGATGACCTTCCCGACGGCGGGGCAGCGGTTTTTGTCGAGGCAATCAACCGGCTGCGATTGGGCAATCCCCCGGTGAAAATCGAGGTGCTCATTCCCGATTTCGCCGGGAATAACGAGGCGTTGCGGGCGGTTTTGGACTCCGCGCCGGATGTCCTCAATCACAATATCGAAACGGTCTCCCGTTTATATCCGTGTGTGCGACCGTGCGCCGATTATGCTCGTTCGCTGGGTATTTTGCGCATGGCGGCGATTCATCCGGGGCGGCTGTGTGTAAAATCAGGCATCATGGCCGGGCTGGGGGAAAGCTGGGATGAATTACTAAAAACCATGCAGGATATTCGACAGACCGGTTGCAGAATTCTGACGATCGGACAATATCTTTCACCATCAGCTGAACACCTCCCGGTTGAACGGTACTATTTGCCGGAAGAGTTCAGTGAACTGGCCCGACTGGGCAAGGCGATGGGCTTTGGGCATGTCGAATCCGGCCCACTGGTGCGTAGTTCGTACAAGGCCTTTGAACAAGCCGCCTCGGCAAACCACAATGCAAACGCGCAGGGAACCAGTGTCCATAAAATTTGACCGTAAAAAAACACGGATAGTCGACATCGGTGGAGTGAAAATCGGCGGTGATCATCCCATCGCCGTGCAATCGATGTGCGACACCGATACCCGTAATGCGCAGGCGACGATCGAACAGATTCATATGCTGGCCGAAGCCGGGTGCGAAATCGTGCGCGTGGCGGTACCCGACCGGCAGGCAGCCGCGGCGCTTACGGAAATCAAAAAAGCCGTCTCGTTGCCCCTCGTGGCCGATATTCATTTTGACTGGAAACTCGCTGTCGCCGCCGCGAAAGCGGGCGTCGACAAGCTGCGCATCAATCCCGGCAATATCGGCGGCAGGGAAAAAATTTGCGAGGTCGTTGCCGCCGCGAAGGACCATAGGCTGCCCATCCGGGTCGGTGTCAATCAAGGATCAATCGAAAAAGACTTGCTCGACAAATATGGCGGACCGAACCCCGCAGCGCTGGTCGAATCGGCGTTGCGCAATGTCGCCTATCTCGCCGAGTTTGATTTTCATGATATTGTCCTGTCGCTGAAAGCATCGAATGCCGCACAGACCATCGCCGCGTATCGTTTGGTTTCGGAGAAATGCGATTTCCCGCTGCATTTGGGTGTGACGGAGGCGGGGCCACAGTGGCCGGGGACGATCAAATCTGCCGTGGCCTTCGGCGCCCTGCTGGCCGAGGGCATCGGCGATACGATCCGTGTTTCGCTGACTGCGCCGGTGGAAGAGGAAGTCCGGGCCGGGTGGGAAATCCTCAAGGCCCTTGGTTTGCGGCAACGTGGGCCGGTGTTGATCTCCTGCCCCACCTGCGGGCGATTGGAAATCGACTTGATCGCATTGGTCGGCGAAGTGCAAAAGATGCTGGAAAATATCAAGGAGCCGATCACGGTTGCCGTGATGGGGTGCGTGGTCAATGGCCCCGGCGAAGTGCGCGACGCCGATATCGGCATCATCGGCGGCAAGGGCGTGTATCTGCTCACCCGCAAGGGCAAGATTGTCTTTCGCACCAAAGAATTGTCCGAAGCCCGCAGGGTGCTGCTGGAGCAGCTGGCGGAAATCACTGCTGCGCAATGATCAAACTTGAATATGCGGGATACCAAGTCGGCGCACGTCGAAGATCCCTGCACGTTGTGCGGCGGAAGCCGTACGCCGGCCACGGAAGTGTACTGTCTTCACCGTATCATGCCCGCGGAGGGGACTGTTGAAAAAGTCGCGGTAGGTCAGGCGCCCCGGCGCTTGACGACGCCCGAAGGGCGTATAAGATTTTATGCATCCTTCGGAGCAGTCAAGCCGACAGGCGGCGTTCTTTTTTGTGTCGGTCGGCCCTTGTGCCGACGGAAGAGTGAATCCTCAACAAGTCTTATCACAATTGGATTCCCCGCCACGTCGGCGGGAAATGACATAATCCCCAGACTTCTGATTTTACGCACCCATCCGCCATTCCGTGCCCTGAACAGGCACTTCATTCCGGATGGGGCACCGGACTACGGTTCTTTTTTCTCTGCCGGGGCCGGCAGACGAGATTTCATCTGGGCGTATTTCGACTTTATCAGCGGACGGTTGGCGTTTTCCGGGGGCATGGCAGCAATCTGGTTTTTCATCCGGGAGATGCGGTCTTTGGTATCAGGGTGGGTGGACAACAAACCCTCAAAAAAATTGCTTTCGCGGTCGCCCGAGGCCGAGGCCAGTTTCTCAAACATCGTCACCATCGCCTGCGGATTATACCCGGCTTTGGTCATGTAATGCAGGCCGTACTGGTCGGCTTCATGCTCGTTACTACGGCCATATCCGCGCAAGGCCAGTCCGAAAACGATTTCAGTTATCTTGCCGATTTCCTTGTCTGCCTGATCGCCCAAAAGAATATTCGCGGCGATGGCGCCGCCATAATATGTCTGGATGGTCTTGACTGAATGCCGCCCGACGACGTGAGAGATTTCATGCGCCATCACTGCCGCCAGCTCGTCCTCGGATTCCATCATCCGCAAGATGCCGGTATAGAAAAACAAATACCCCCCGGGTGTGGCGAAAGCATTGATCTGGTCGTTGTCCAGCACAGTGAAATGAAAGGGGAGCGCGCTGCGGTCGGATACGGCGACGACTTTTTTGCCGACTTCGGTCAAATACGATTGCCATTGGTCGTCGGTTAATGGTTTTTCCTGTTCGAGGACTTGTTGGGAAACTGATTCACCCAGTTCGATCTCCTGACTTTCGGAAATAAGGATAAACGATTTTTTCCCTCCCGGCCCGGTCGTTGCGCAGGAGAGCAGGATCGTTCCGAGGATAATCAATAATCCACATCGAAAGTACTTGCGGCTTGTATTCATGGCGTTGACCTTTGCAGCTTGCGGAGGCGAATTAACACCTGCCTCAATAGTTTCAGATTTTTAATTTTTCGGCAAAATCGCTGATATAGGGCAACCTGGTCATTCTGCCCTGCACGGCAAATAAAATCCCCGCAATTGCCGAACCGACACAAAAAATAATCACTAAGGCCCAGAAATACCCGGAGATTTTCGGGATCAGAAAAATGACCGCCAAAACTTCCAGCATTAACAGCACCAATCCCTGTTTGCCGTGATGCAGGGCGAACTTGTTATGGCGCATTGTGGTCAGGGAAACAAAACATAAGAAGGGAATATACGCCATGATCGCCGCCGAGCGCCCCTCTTCTACCGATTCATCGATATTTATCTTTTCCGGGCCTTTTACCTCCTCCGGCATATCCTCGCCGAATTCGGGTACGCCTCCGGTTTCCAGAGTATCCATCCGGTACCCCCATTTTCCAGACCGGGACTTCGCCCCGGTCGTCGCCACAATATAGTGTTTTCGCTGCCGAGGCAAGAAACATTCAGCCACTTTGAGGTTCGGTCAAAAATCCTGATTTGTCGCAGTAAGGGCCCGGAAATCGGCGGGCCATCCGGAAGAATCATGAAACTATATAGATAGCAGCGCGTAATAGCGGGTTATGGTGCGTACGGGATAAGCCCGGTCGCAGGGTAACGGGTACGGTTTTACTTTTCGGGGGATGTATGACACAAATATCGAGCGTCGTCGTCGGTTTGGCGTTAACTGTCGCCATCTTCATCTCATCTACTGTGACCTCAGCGCAGGAAAACGGCGATGCGCCGCGCAAGCAAGTCCGGGCCGCAAAAATTACCAACGGCGGCGTCAAACTCGACGGCCGGTTGGATGATGAGGCCTGGCAGCAGGCATCATTCATCACTGATTTTTCGCAGAAGGTGCCGGATGAGGGCGCGCCGCCGACCTATCCGGTCGAAATAAGTGTGCTCTATGATGAAGATGCGCTATATATCGGGGGCCGGATGCATTGTGCCGCACCCGACAAACTGCGCATGCATCTGGAACGCAAGGACACGCAGGGCCCTGCCGAACAGTTGATTGTGGTCATCGATTCCTATTGCAACCGGCGCACGGCATATGGTTTCGGCATCAATACTGCCGGTGTGCGTTTTGACCGGTTTCATCCTTCGGATGAGGAAGGGGACAGGGATTTTTCCTATGATCCGGTTTGGGAAGGCAAAACCGGCGTGGAGAAGGACTGTTGGACCGCCGAGATGCGCATCCCCTTTTCCCAATTACGTTTCAACAAGCAGGAGGAACAACGCTGGGGGATCAATTTCAATCACTGGGTGCCTGAGCGCAACGAGGATGTTTTCTGGGTGATGGTCCCGCGTGACCAGGTAGGGTATGCCTCGCGGTTCGGTGACCTGACCGGCATCGAGGGCATCAGGCCTTCACGGCGGCTGGAACTTCTGCCATACGGTGCCGGGAATGCCCGGGTCATGGATGTTGACGATAATGATCCGTTTCACGATGATACCGAATTCGACGGCCACGTTGGCGCCGACGTAAAAATGGGTCTGGGACCGAATCTGACGCTCGATGCCACGGTCAATCCTGATTTCGGACAAGTGGAAGCAGACCCGGCTGAAGTGAATCTATCGGCGTATGAAACGTATTTTGATGAAAAACGCCCCTTCTTCACTGAGGGCAGCGACTTGTTCGAGTTCCATGGTCCGACATATTTTTATTCACGCCGCATCGGACAACTACCGCATGGGCGGCCCGGTGGCGACTACCTGGACTTTCCGAATAGCACCACAATTCTCGGGGCCACCAAAATAACGGGGCAGTTGCCGTCAAAGATGTCCATCGGCGCATTGGCGGCAGTGACCGAACGCGAATATGCGCACAGCTGGTCGTCGGACAATGATTCTACATACAAAACGGAAGTCGAGCCGCTGACCACTTTTGGCGTATGGCGGCTACTGCAAAATTTCGGTGCAGATCAATCGACGGCCGGTTTAATTCTCACCGGGGTCCATCGCGATATGGATACCGACAATCCGTTGTCCGGCCGGCTGCGCAAGGACGCGATCACCGGCGGTGTGGATTGGAATTTGCGGTTTAAGGACGGGATGTACGAGTTGGAAGGATTCGCCGGTTTCAGCCATGTCCGAGGCGATTCTGCCGCCATCCGTGCCACGCAGGAATCGAGCACCCATTATTTCCAACGGCCTGATCAGGACCATGTAACGTTCGATCCCGGGACAACATCAATGACCGGGACGGCCATGTCGTTAAGTTTCGACAAACAAAGCGGTCGGCACTGGCTGGGAGGCGTCGAATTCGAGGGTGAATCACCGGGCTTTGAGTTGAACGATGCAGGCCTTTTGACTTCGGCTGATGATTTGTACTACGAGGCGTATATTCTGTACCGTGAGACCCACCCCGGAAAGTACTTCCAGAACTATTCGTTCGAATTGGCTGGGGCCGATTATTGGAATTATGGCGGAATTCGGCAAAGCGTCTGGATTTCTCCTTCGGCGGCATGTACGTGGAGAAACTACACTCAAGTGTATGCCGATTTGGACTTGGTACTCCCCGGACAAAGTGATGATCTGACGCGCGGTGGCCCATTGATGAAGACGATGTTTGAATATGCGTTTCAAGGCGGGATCCATAACGATTATTCGGCGACGACCGGGTATGGTGTCAATTTTCTGCTTGGGGGAGATGGACTGGATGGTTGGGCATATCAATTCGGCAGCAGTTTCTCGACGCGCGTAGGAAACCGTGGACAGGTCTCGATTGCCCCGGAATATACTCGAGAGGAACAACCCCGCCAGTATGTTATGACAGTCTCCAATGCCGGCGGGGGGGAACACACGTTTGGCAAACGGTATGTATTTTCTCGTATTGCCGCCAGTGAGCTGTCGCTGCAACTGCGCTTGAATTACTATTTTACTCCCGATTTGTCGTTGGCGCTGTACGCCGAACCGTTCACGGCCAGCGGCCGGTTTTTCGCCCATGGCGAACTCCTGCGCACGCGGGACAATGCTTTGCGCGAGTACGGCACCGATGGCACCACAATTACCAAAACCGGGGACGGGAGGTACACGATAACCGACGGCGAGGAGGTCTTTACCATCCCCGACAATGATTACGGTTACCAATCATTCCGCAGCAATCTGGTTTTACGCTGGGAGTTTTTGCGGGGCAGCACACTGTACTTTGTCTGGCAGCGTAATCTTGAGGATCACCAGGATCCGGGACGGAATGTTCGGGCGGGATCGTTGTTTGATGCGTTGAGTGCGCGCGGTGAGGATTTTGTTGCTCTGAAAATCAGCTACTGGCTGCCGATATCATAGAACGCGATGGCTGAGGCCGAGACGGGATTCATGTTCATGGCCTGACGCAATAAGATTGCCGTTGACCGGGGTATGACGAGGCCGCGTCGGCTTGCGGTCGATTGGGTATAGAGTTTCTCGCGAACCGGAAATACCCCCGGCAGGATTCGAACCTGCGGCCAAAGGTTTAGGAAACCTCTGCTCTGTCCATGCTGAGCTACGGGGGCCCGATAATTGCGGCATTATTATCCATGTATTTCGTGACCGGCTATGTGCAGGATGCTCCGCGTTTCGTTGGTTGCCCGGCAGGGCTCACTCGGAATCGTATTCCACAAGGGCGAATGTGTCATACCCGGCCAGTTTTTTTCGACCGTTGAGATAAGTCAACTCCACAATCACCGCCACGCCGAAGACCGAACCACCCAGCTTTTCAACCAGTTTGCAGGCGGCCGCCAATGTCCCCCCGGTAGCCAAAAGATCATCGACAATTAATACATTGTCTCCGGGTCGGATCGCATCTTTGTGGATCTCCAGCTCAGCCGTGCCGTATTCCAGGTCATATCGCTCCAATACGGTTTCGGCCGGCAACTTACCCGCCTTGCGTACGGGAACGAACCCGCAATTCAGTCTATCTGCGAGTGCCCCGCCGAAGATGAATCCGCGAGCTTCAATGCCGGCAACCAGATCAATTGGCCAGTCCCGATAGTGGTTGTGGAGGAGTGTCAGTGCCTCACGATAGGCGCCGTGGTCCTGCACCAGAGTCGTAATATCCCGAAAGACAATCCCGGCTTTGGGGAAGTCCGGGATGTCGCGAATCTTAGTTTTTAATGAATTACTCATGGTCTTCGCCGACAATTCGGCTTTTGCCCCTTTTTTTCTCATTCAAGACTTTTCAACACGGATGATCTGAGGGATTCCAGTTTTCAAAAGTACCTGATTTCAAATGAGTTATGCTTCGGTTCCCGTTCCAGCCATCTTACGTCAATGTGAGTGACGCGCGATCCGGGAGGGCCGATTTTCAACTGTTTGATGAAATCATCAACTAATCCTTTTTCCCCAACCGCCTCAACTTCCACCCTTCGATCCGGCAAGTTACGGACCCACCCCTGGATACCGGCATCCAGGGCACAGGACACTGCAAAGTATCGGAAACCTACACCCTGGACTGCCCCGGAGACCGAAATGCGCGCGCAACTCATTATCTCTCCGATTCTTGAAGATGGCGGATGAAATCGGTCGCTGCGACGGCAGGGTCTGCGGCCCCGGTTATCATGCCTTTTAATCCCCAGCCACCCAAATCCAAGATCGGCCTGCCTATTTTCAGGGCGAAGGCGATTTCGCTCAGAGTCCCGGGGCCTCCCGGCAACGCGATTATGCCGTCTGCACTATAAATGATAAGCAGATTTCGGCCCTCGGCCAGCCCGGTGGCGATAGGTATGTCAACCCATTGATTGGCCTCGGTTTTTTGCTTCCCGGGAAGAATACCGATCGTCAAACCCCCGGCCTCTTTTGCTCCCCGGCAGGCGGCTGCCATTACTCCGCCCAGACCACCGCAGACCAATCGAGCACCACAGATCCCAATTGTCCGGCCCACCAATTCGGCTCGGTCCGATGCGGCAAAATCCGTTGTTCCGGCCCCACAGACAGCTATGGTTACGGTCCGACTCATTGCGCCAATCAAATGTACCGGCAGATTTTATGCAACCACAAACCCCCTTTGGGGAATAAACCGCGCTTGCCGGGGTAATGGCCGGCAGAGCCCCTCTTGTGTATTTGGGCTGGCCGCGCCCGGGTGAAGCTGTATCCGGGACACGGATAGCAGTTGGGGAGAGTGTCGTGTTCACATTATGCCAAAAGCTCGGATTCTACGGCAAAAAACAGTTGACACTCGGATATACTGCGAATTTATTCAAGGGTTTAACGGGTGTGCGAACTCGGATGACAGGCGGGAGGAAGAAACGAATATGAAATTTCGCGTGTTTATACTGACAGGACTGTTGGTTGGCGTCGCGAGCCTGGCGGTCGCCCAGGGTTTCCTTTATGAGTCCTATTATAACTGGAATTTCCTTGGATCAGGTGCACGAGCACGGGGCATGGGAGGCGCTTTCCTGGCCGTGTCTGATGACGGTTCGGCTGCGACGTGGAACCCTGCGGGATTGCCGTATAATGAGGGTGTCCAAACATCGATGAATTGGAACCTCTTCCATGCCACAGTGAAGAATAATCCGACAGGTTTTGGCGAGGCTTCGGGTGATTTGGGAAATATCGGGTTCTGGTCTTTTGTTGCTCCCATGACGCTCCGCGAACATGAGTTCGTTCTGGGCGTTTCGTATTATCGTTTGCAGGACATCTTTTACGAAGATGGAATCGCGGCCGAGTTCACGATCACAGAACAGGCGATCGAGGTCGAACAAAATCTGGATTCGCGGGTGCGCTCGGTAGGTAGCTTAGCCGCCATTAACCTGCTTGGGCTGGGCACGGAAATCACCTCCAATTTGACCGTCGGTGGTGGAATCAGTCTGGCGCTGGGCGACCGGAAAGATGAAACCGTCCACTACGGATATGGTGAACCGTATGAATACAAAGGGGTTACCTTTGTAGATAGTCTGATCTTGAAGATGACGGCGGATGTGGATTATTCCGGTGTATTCGGCAACTTGGGGTGCATGTACCGCACAGATAAGTGGTCCGCTGCCATTACCTATACCTCGCCCTGGACCCTCACGCAGGAGTTGGATTACGGGACGTTCCTGCAAAACGTGGTACACGACATCCATTACGATGCCACGGAAGCTCTCTTCATTACTGAACGAAAAATCAAGGTTCCGTATTCAATCGGCCTGGGGGGGTCTTATCGAGTGAATGACAAGTTGTTAGTGGCCCTTGACTATCAGTATCGGAAATTTAAAGGCGGCTATATTTCCACTCAACAAACCCTGACGCCGATTGAAGATGAACATGAAGGGATCACCAATCCCGTGAGCAGATTCACGGATTTACCAACAGGATGGTACAACCTGCATCAGATCAGGATTGGGGCCGAATATGTCGTAGAATCCGATTACGGCAAAATTCCCTTGCGTGTTGGGTTCCACAACGTGCCGATGGTTGCCGGGAATACCTCCGGGACAATGAACACACTGGTCCAATATTACAACATCCCGGTGTTTGATATCATGGTGGAGCCGAACAATTCTGAGGATCAGAATATGGGAATCGGGTTCTCCTTCGGCGCCGGGATTCATTGGAGCCAGGTTCATCTGGATTTCTCCTATGAATACGAAAACTCATCGACCGCCGATTCCGGGGAATATTGGTGGACATACAGTTCCAACGGTCATGATTTCAGCGACTTTAGACTCGGCGACTATGACCGGGAGTACAAGCTGAAACAAAGCCGCGTGTTGTTGAATTTCACCGGCTATTTTTAACTGTCGGGAGGAAGGTATCGGATATCAACGGGCGAAACCCTGTGGTTTCGCCTTTTTTAAATGGTGATCATGCCGATATCCTAGATTGATGCTGTAGGCGGGTTTTTGTGGGCCGACCCACAAACCGCACGGACAAAGCGAAAGGCAAAACATGAGTCCGAAAACCGCTGGCCGAATCACGAAAAAGGAGATTAAGCAAGATCAGTTTGTCTCCGGGGTTTTTTATCTTACCGAGCAATTCCAGAAATACAAACGGACAATCCTTGCCGTGGCCGGCGGCATCGTCGCTGTGATCGTCATTGTTGTCCTGGTTGTCGGCCATCAGCGGGCGAGACGGGCGGATGCCCAGGAATTATTTGGCCGGGCATCGGTGGAAATGCGTTCCGGGAACACTGCTCTGGCCATCATTGACTTCCGCAAAATCCTTGACGATTACGGCAGCTCGCATTTGGCCGGCATGGCCTGTTTCTATCTGGCCAAAGCTTATTACACACAGCGCGAATTCAATGAAGCCGAAAACCTGTTCAAACGCTACCTTGACGACTACGGTGATGATCAACTCATGGGCACCTCCGCTCGCTGGGGAATCGCGGGATGTCTGGAACAGAAAGGGGAGTTCGCCAACGCCTCTGATTCCTATCGGCAGGCGGCGGAATCGGACCCGAAGGGGATTATGGCCGGTGATTTATTGTTCTCCGCTGTACGCTCTGCGTGCGCGGCCGGTGATTCGCTCCGCGCGATGCAGGCTTATGCTTTGATCGAGCAACATTTTAATCAGGAAAAGCGGATCAAGGACCCGGTGCTCATGTACCTGTATGAATATCGTTACCTGACGCCCCCCGCCGATTGATATCCGCGGCCGGGATAATCCGCATCACCAATGGCAACAGAATGTTAGCCGGACTGAATGTCCGGCTTTTTTATAATAACTTTCATCCTGCTCTGGGTTTTGCCCCGTCCCGATCAGTGAATCAAAATGGACCGCACCCCTGCCGATAATGTTCAATAAGCGCGATTTCCCCAGCAATTCATGGAAAAATCGGGAGGTGCAATGAAAAAGCTGCTGATCAGTATTTTTGCCGGGATCGTCTTTGTCGTAGTGCTGACCGGTTGTGCGGCCACAGTCTATGCTCCCGGGCCGCCACCCGAGGCAAAGGTGGAAGTCCAACCGGCACCCCCCGGGCCCGGAGCAGTCTGGGTGGCGGGGCATTGGGTTTGGCACGGCAACGCTTATGTATGGCAATCGGGCTACTGGGAGAAAAATCCCAAAGGCCGTTGGGTCACCGGGCATTGGAAAAAAACGCCTCGTGGTCACGTGTGGGTGGCGGGCCATTGGGCGCGTTAACTGTCGCATTTGGTGAGTTTTTTGCTGTAGTGCCGGTAGTTTGACATTCACAAAAATCTTCGAACAGGCCATCCCCGGCATCCGGGGATGGCCTTTATATAGCGGGTAATCTTGTCCCGCATTTCCGAGCGTCGGTTCGCATCTTGACTTCCGCAGCGAAAATGAGTTCCCTTCATTGACAAAGAGGAAAGGATAAACATGAAAAACCTGGTATGCTGTCTTGGGGGACTATTCCTGTTGTCGGCCGCCGCCCAGGCCCAGCAACTGATGACTTTTGATGACTTATACGGTTTTGACCAGGTGGGGAATGTGCAATTATCGCCCGACGGCAAGCAGTTGGCGTTTACACTCACCCATAACGATCTCCGGGAATATTCGCGATCGACATATATCTACCTTCTATCGTCTGAAGGTGGTGAGGTGCAGCGCCTGACCAACCGCGAGTCCGCAGAATACAATCCGCGCTGGAGTCCGAATGGTTCGCTTCTGGCCTTTTCCTCCACCGATAAAGACGGACCGCAAATCTGGATCACCGGGGCCAAAGGCGGCGGGAGCAGGCCGATCACGAACTTGTCGACCGGAGCGGGGGGAATGATCTGGTTCCCCGACAGCCGCCATTTTCTCTTCACCTCCTCGGTATTTCCTGATTGCCCCGATGAGGCCTGCAATCGTGTGCGGGATAGTCTGGATGAAAAAAATCCGCTTCGGGCAAAATTGTACGACCACCTGCTGTTTCGGCATTATAATTCGTGGGCCGATGGGAAGGTCGATCATCTGTTCGTCGGTGATACCAAATCGGCGACAGTTGTCGATTTGACGCCGGGGAGCAGGCATGATGTGCCACCGGTGGCGGGCGGTGGCTGGCCGGCATATGCGATTTCGCCCGATGGTCTGGAAATATGCTATACGCAAAACACCGATTCCGTCATCGCCATCTCCTACAACAATGACCTGTCTGTAATTCCGGCTGCCGGCGGTGAACCACGCCGGCTCATTGATAATCCGGGGAATGACGGAAATCCATTTTATGGCCCCGACAGCCAATACCTTGGTTATCTGGAGATGGCCCGTCCCGGGTATGAATCTGAGCAGCAGGATATCATTGTCTATGACCGTTGGCAGCAACTGAGGTATAATCTGGCGGAGGGTTTTGATCGCGGCGCATCGGAGCCGGTTTTCTCCCCCGACGGTCAGTATATATATTTCACGGCGGTGGATATGGGTTTCGTCGGGATTTACCGCGTGTCCGTGCCGGGCGGGGTTGTGGAGGAAATCCTGACCGATGCCGTATACGACCAGGTGAATATTTCGCCCGATGGCGAGACGCTGTATTTCACTCGTTCCACATCCACCGAACCGGCAGAGATTTACCGCTATGATCTCGACAAGCAGGAGTTGCAACGGCTCACGTTTTATACGCAAAGCCTGACCGAGCGTGTGGCCATGCGGCCCGCGCAGGAATTCTGGTTTTATGGTATCGATTCGTTGCCGATCCAGGGCTTTCTCATTCATCCTCCCGGCCTTGATGAACAAAAAAAATACCCTCTTGTATTATTGATCCATGGCGGTCCACAGTGGTGCTGGCTCAACGATTTCAATTACTATGGCTGGAATATTCACCTGCTGGCCGCACAAGGATATGTCGTGGCGCAAATCAATCCGC
>Ga0172362_10003311_pt1 | contig 13907 bp, 6 predicted proteins | sample LakKivs1_kivu2a2_FD_114534 | JGI IMG/M metagenome (GOLD analysis project Ga0172362, IMG submission 114534) | Sediment microbial communities from Lake Kivu, Rwanda - Sediment s1_kivu2a2 | ecosystem: Environmental > Aquatic > Freshwater > Lake > Sediment | place: Rwanda: Western Province, Lake...
AGACACTGGCGGTCGTTGGCGCCCACGGCCACGCGTGCAACATAGACATTGCCGTAGACCATGGCCATCATTGCCATGTCTTTTTTACCGGCGGGCTTGCCGCCGAAGGCGAATTTGGCCACCGCACCGCGCGGCGTCGATTTGGACATCTGCCCCCCGGTATTGGAATACACTTCCGTGTCCAACACCAGCAAGTTGACGTTCCGGCCCATACTCAGGACATGATCAAGTCCGCCATAACCGATGTCATACGCCCAGCCGTCGCCGCCCATAATCCAGACACTCTTTTTGACCAGAATATCGGCCAGCGCCAGCAGGTCACGTTCATCAGGCGTGCGCGGATTGCGCAGTTTGCCCTTCAACGCTTGCACCCGCTCCCGCTGGGCAGCAATCCCCGCGTCGGTGGATTGATCGGCGTTGAGTAATTCGCCGACCAGGCCGTCGCCAAGTTGGGCCGCGAGTTTTTTCAACAGCAGGTGCGCATACGTGGTCTGCTGGTCAACGGCCAGACGCATCCCGACGCCGAATTCGGCGTTGTCTTCGAATAGGGAGTTGGTCCATGACGGGCCCCGCCCCTCGGCATTGACCGACCAGGGCGTCGTCGGCAGGTTACCGCCGTAAATTGAAGAACAACCCGTGGCATTGGTGATCAATGCCCGGTCGCCGAACAATTGACTGAGCATTTTGACATACGGCGTCTCACCGCAGCCCGCACAGGCCCCGGAAAACTCGAACAGGGGTTGGAACAGTTGGACGTCCCGGACTTTCTCGGGCGACAACGCCCCGCGGTCGGCCTCCGGCAGGGACAGGAAAAATTCCCAATTGGCGGCCTCAGCTTCGCGCCGCTCGATCTGGGGCATCATGTTGATCGCTTTGTGGCTGGGGTCCGACTTGCTTTTGAGCGGACACTCGTGGACACACATCTCACAGCCGGTGCAATCTTCCGGCGCCACCTGCAGAATATAGTGCTGCCCCTTGAATTCCTTAAACCGCGATTCTATGGATTTAAATGTGGACGGGGCATTTTTCAACAGTCCGGGATCGCAGACTTTGGCCCGAATCGTCGCGTGCGGACAGACGAGCACACACCTGCCGCACTGGCTGCATAATTCGGCGTCCCACACCGGGATCTCCAGGGCGATATTCCGTTTTTCCCAGCGGGTTGTCCCGCTGGGGTATGTGCCGTCGGCGGGCATCGCACCGACCGGGAGTTCGTCACCCAGCCCGGCAATGATCTTCGCGGTCACCTCCTGCACGAACCCCGGCGCCTCCGCGGGAACGGCGGGCCGGATGTCGAATGTGCTGGTGACCTTACCCGGGATTTTCACTTCATGGAGTTTTTCCAAAGTGGCGTCGACGGCGGCGTAGTTCTTATTGACAACTGCTTCACCGCGGGCGCCATAGGTCTTCTTAATCGCGCGTTTGATTGAAGCTATGGCCTCATCACGGGGCAGTAATCCGCTGATCGCAAAGAAGCACGTCTGCATGATCGTATTGATGCGTGCCCCCATCCCCGTATCTTTGGCGACCGAATATCCGTCGATGACATAAAACTTCAATTTCTTTTCAATCAGATGTTTTTGCGCGGTCCGGGGCAGGTGGTCCCATATTTCATCCGGCCCGTATTGGCTGTTGAGCAGGAATGTGCTCCCCGGGATTGCGGTTTTCAGAATATCAAACCGTTCCAGAAAACTGAACTGATGGCAGGCGACAAAGTTGGATTTGGTGATCAGATACGTGGAGTGAATCGGTTTGGGTCCGAAACGCAGGTGCGAGATGGTCACCGAACCGGCCTTCTTGGAGTCATAGACGAAATATCCCTGGGCGTTATTGTCCGTATCGTCACCGATAATTTTGATCGAATTCTTGTTGGCGCCGACGGTGCCGTCCGATCCCAGACCGTAGAACATCGCGCGGATGGTCCCCGGGGCTTCCGTGGAAAAATCCGGGTCGTAGTCCAGGGAGGTGTGAGTGACATCATCGACAATGCCGATGGTGAAATGGCTTTTGGGAGCGGCCTTGACCATCTCGTCGAAAATTCCCTTAACCATGGCCGGCGTGAATTCCTTGGAGGAAAGACCATAGCGACCGCCGATGATCCGGGGCATGCGCGTGAATTTTCCGTTGCCGGCAGCGAGATGCTCGCTTACGGCGGTGACGACATCCTGATAGAGCGGCTCGCCCAGCGCGCCGGGTTCCTTCGTGCGGTCGAGGACGGCAATGGTCCGGACCGACGGAGGCAAGGCTTGAACGAAATGATCAACCGAGAACGGGTGGAACAACCGGACTTTCACCACGCCGACTTTTTCGCCGTGATCATTAAGGTACTCAACTGCCTCGTGCACGGCTTCGGCACCGGACCCCATAATCACGATCACCCGCTCGGCATCCGGAGCGCCGACATAATCAAACAAGTGGTATTGTCGGCCGACGATCCCGGCAAACTTGTCCATCGTTTTTTGGACGATGTTGGGGCACTTCACGTAATACGGATTGACGGTCTCGCGGCCCTGGAAATACACGTCCGGATTTTGCGCCGTACCCCGGATGAAGGGATGATCGGGAGACAAGGCGCGCCGACGGTGCGCGCGCACCAGTTCCTCGTCGATCATGGCCCGGGCATCGTCGTGAGTCAGCTCTTCGACCTTCAGCACTTCATGCGAACTACGGAACCCGTCAAAGAAATGCAAAAACGGCACGCGGGATTCCAACGTGGCGGCCTGGGCGATCAGCGCAAAATCCATGATTTCCTGGATATTATTAGAAGCCAGCAGGGCAAAGCCGGTCGCCCGCGTAGCCATAACATCCGAATGATCGCCGAAAATCGATAAGGCCTGACACGCCAGCGACCGCGCGGAGACATGGATCACCGCGGGCGTCAATTCGCCGGCGACTTTATACATATTGGGAATCATCAACAACAGGCCTTGCGAAGCCGTGAACGTCGTGGTCAGCGCCCCGGCCTGCAATGAACCATGCAAGGCCCCGGAGGCACCACCCTCACTTTGCAGTTCGACCACGGTCGGGACTTCACCCCAGATATTGATTTTGCCCTCCGCCGACCACTGGTCGGAAAATTCACCCATGGGGGAGGAGGGGGTAATCGGGTAGATAGCGATGACTTCATTAACCATGAAAGCCGAATGGGCCGCCGCCTCGTTCCCGTCAATCATTACTATTCGTCGCTTCATCTCGGACTCCGTTTGCTTGCGCGGTCTTCCGGGCAACGCCAATGATTTTGTTCGGTTAGTCGCCATGATTATTCCCTGGTTTTTTCTTTAGCACGTTTGCGATCGCCGCGATGCCTCCGGGGATTCTTTCATCCCACACCCGACCCGGAGGAATACATGGCCCGCGCTGCCATCGTTTAAACTACGGCAATTCGACCGGATTAATCAAGGAGGGCAAGTGATTCAAAGAGAGTATTTGCCAAAAGAGCAAACCGCTTTCGCTTGTCCGGCAATATGTTGCGCAAGCCGAATGGCGACCGCAGTCTTTGACACTTCTCAGGTTATTGACATTCGACAATACCAATCTTCGGTCATTGGAAATAACGACCGGCGGACCTATTACGCCGCAAGTTCATCCTGCCAGATTGATTTCTCGGGAACATGCTCGGCGACTGAGGCCGGCACAGCGAGCAATTGCAGATCAGTGATAGCAACGGTCAACGTTCCCAGGTCTTCGGTGACTTCGCCGGTGACCACAAATGGGCCGGGGGCGGAAATCATTGGGGCATATCGCCGGTACTCGCGAGGGAACATGATTGTTTCATACAGGGAAGTCTCATCCTCGAACGTGATAAACGCCATCGGCTCTTCCTGTTTGGTGCGCAGGCGCTTGCGGGTTACCTGCCAGCCGGCGAGGTTGACAGTTTGGCCGATATGCCGGGACAGATCAATAGCGGCAGTGAACCGGAATTGGCGCAACGTATCGCCATACATGCGCAGGGGATGCACCGATACGACAAAACCCAGCGTTTCTTTCTCCGCTGCCAATTTTTGTTGTGGTGAGTAATCCCGCAAGCAAGGAACGGGGGGTAGTTGCATCGGGCCGAATAATCCCAGGCTGTCATCGGCGCGCGCCACATCTTGTGCCCGGAACAATGCATGCTGTCGCATCAACTGTGGCCGGTTCAATCCGCCGCCGATTGCATCCAGTGCGCCCGCCCGTATCAGCGAATCAACATCCGCCGCCGGCAAAGAAACGCGCCGGAGAAAATCACCAAAATCGGCGAACGGCCCGTGGCGCCCGCGTTCCTCCAGCAACCGCTTCAGGTTCTCCCGCCGGGTACGCTGCAATTGCCCCAGCCCGATCCGTACCCAGTCACCGCCGCCGGCGAAATCCAACTCACTCCGGTTGACACAAGGGAGCAGCATCCGCAAACCCAGGCGCTGGGCTTCGGAAATGTACGATCGCGTCGAATAATACCCGCCATGATTAGATAATACCGCGGCCATGAATTCGGCGGGATAATGGGCCCGCAGGTACGCCGCCTGATAGCTGACCAGGGCAAACGATGCCGAATGCGCCTTGCAAAATGAATATCCCGAAAACGATTCGATCTGCCGCCATAATTCCCGGACAACCTCAAGTGCGCAACCGTTGGCCAGGGCCCCGGTGATAAACCCGCACCGATAACGTTCGATGGCCACAAAATCGCGCTTTTTGCTCATCGCCTTGCGCAAGCCGTCGGAATCCTCCGGACTCATTCGTGCAATCATCATGGCCACCCGAAGCACATCCTCCTGATAAGCCATGACCCCATACGTTTCGCCCAGCGCCTGCCGCATCAGAGGGTGTAAATACCAGGAATCCTCATGTTCACCGTACTCCCGGGTATAATGCGAACGCAGGACATATTGCTGCATCATCCCCGAGGAGGCGATGCCGGGACGAATAATCGATGACGCCGCCACCAAACCTTCGAAGGTATGGCAATCCAGTTTGCGCAATAAGTTCCGCATGGACGGGCTTTCAATATAAAAGCATCCCATGGTGTCCCCCCGGCGGATGATTGCGCACGTTTGTTCATCCTGCGTGGGATCAAACCGCGTGTAATCGATTGTCCGGCCCGTGGTTTGCCGCACCGCATGAATAACATCCTTGATTACCGCCAGCGACCGGTTCCCCAGCAGGTCGATTTTGACTAGTCCGGCATCCTCGATGGGGTACATATCCCATTGCGTAACCACTACCCGGCCGGAGTCGATTTTCTTGGCCGCGGGTTGCAGGGGGACATAATCGGTCAGCGGCGTGGGGGCGATCACGATCCCGCCCGCATGGATGCCCAAATGTTTGGGGAAACCCGTGATCTGTCCCGCCTGGGCGAAAATACTGCGCCAGGGTTCCTCCTGCACCGGCAGGTGACGGGCACGGGGGTCGTTGCGAACAATCTCGGCAATCGGCTTGTCCTCCCAACCCCAGGGGAGTTGCCGGGTAATCCGCGAGATGTCGCGCGGCGGAACACCCCATACTTTGGCGATTTCGCGGACCGCACCGCGCCCGGCAAAACTCACATGAGTCGAAATCATCGCCACCCGGTCCGGGCCGTATCTGCGGTATACCCAATCGATGACCTTGTCGCGCTCGCACCAGGAAAAATCGATATCGACGTCGGGGCAATCGCTGCGCCCGCGGTTGAGAAATCGCTCAAAATATAAATTATTGGACAGCGGTTCGACATGAGTCAACTGCAACGCGTAGGCCACCACGCTGTTGGCGGCGCTGCCCCGGCCGCAGGTGGGAACACCCATACCTTTGGCGGCATCGACAATATCCGCAACGATCAGAAAATAATCGGCATACCCCATCTGGCGAATGATGGTCAGCTCCCGTTCGACCTGCGCGCGCACCGCGGGCGTGACCACTCCATAACGATTGACAATCCCGGCTTCAGTCTTTTCCCGCAAGACGTCAAACGATTTCCGCCCGGCGGCAAATGGGAACTTCGGCAAATGCAGTCTACCCAATTCCAGACGATACTCACATCTTCGGGCAATACATGCACTGTTGGCCGCCGCCGGGGGCAGGTCCCTGAATGTCTTTTCCATCATTGCCGGCGACTTGAGCCAATGGTCGGGCGCTGCCAGGTCATCGGCGGGGACCGCCGAAAGACTTGTATTCAAACCGATGGCGGTAAGCAATTGATGCCGCGCAAAACCATCCGCCGTGCCGAACCAGACATTATTCGTGGCCACAAGCGGCAAGCCCGTCTGCTGATGGACCTTCCACGAATGCGCGAGTGAACCGGGAAAGACCTCGACAAACAAATCTTCCGGTCCGGTCTGCCGCAACAGGTAGCTTATTAAATTCTGGTCCCGTGAAAAAAGGACCAATCCCTCGCGGTAATACATCAGGCACGCAGCAAGATCAAATGACTTGTCGCCGGGCGGCTGATGCAACGCCGAGATGATACGACAGAGATTGCGATATCCTGCCTGGTTTTTGACCAGAGTTATGCATGACGCGGATGGCGTGAATAACTGTGCACCGAAGATCGGCCTGATGCCATGCTTGTCGCATTCCCGTTGAAAGGCCACGGCGCCATACAACCCGTTGCGGTCGGTCAGTGCCAATTCCGCCACACCCATTCGTGCGGCCTGCGCGCAGAGGTTTTCTATTGTATCCGCGCCGCGCAACAGTGAATAATATGAATGGACATGCAAATGCACAAAACCAGCCGGACCGGATGTGTCAGTCGGAACACCCATGTCCTCATGCCGCCAACGGTTCAGTGGTTGATTGTGAGGGAAACAATGTACGCCCGAATGTTATCGCATCGAAACCATGGATATTGCGGATGCGATCAACCGCCGAAACCAACGCGCGTTTGCGGCCATAACGGTATTTATCATCAAGCAGGTCCAGCTGTTGATCGGCAGGTGAAAAACGAGATAGTTCCACGCCGATCCGCCGCACCGCTGTCCGGCAGGTATGAACTCGTTCAAAAACCTCACGGGCATCGTCATGGATCTCATCATCCACATCGGTCGCCACCACGGGATGCTGCGTCCCATTGACTCGCCGGCCATCGATATAGGTGACCGTGACAACGATCCGGCCGGCCAACAACCGTTGCGCCCGCAATCGGCGGCCGCCTCGTTCTGCAAGGCAAAACAAGATTCGCCCGAATAGTTCGCGGTCATTGGAATGGCGGACCAGCGTTTCCTCCTCGAGGATACTTGCGGGCCGCTGGACCGTCCGTACGGGCGAATGGTCGATCCCCCGCGCACGGGCAGATAACACATCACCGCGCCTGCCGAACGTGCTGGTCAAAAACTGCCGCTGCGCCTCGGCCAGTTCGCCGACGGTTTCAATGTTGAAATCGCCGAGCCGTTTGGCCACACCCGGCCCGACACCGGGCAGGCGCCGGACCGGTAACGGCGCGAGAAATTCGCGTTCGCTGCCGGGCGCAACATCACACAAACCGGCGGATTCGACCGACCCGCAGGCAATCTTCGACACCAGCTTGTTCCCCGCCACGCCGATTGTCGGCGTAAGATGGTAACGATGCTGTGTCTCCCGGCCGATGCGCGCGCCGATGTCAATGGCGTTGCCGAAAAGCCGGTGCATACCGGTGACATCCAGAAAGGCCGTGCCGGGCGCAGGGAATTCCCAACAGGGCGTGAACTGCCGCAGGTACACGCATATTTCATCCGCCGCCCGGGAGTACAACTCATGATTGCCACCGATGACAATCAATTCCGGGCACCGGGACCAGGCCGCAGAGACGGTCATCGTCGGATAAATCCCGTATCGCCGGGCCTCGGCCGACACCGCCGCCACTATTCCCTGTCGCTCACCCCGGTTGCCGATGACCACCGGCCGTCTGTGCAATCGGGGATTGATTGACCGCTCCACGGCAATGCGAAATTCGCCGAAATCGATATATAAGATGTATCGTTCACCTGGCATAATTCATCCGCAATCGACAAATTGCCTGCCTAGCTCTGATCCATACTGTCCCCCGCGAGACACCGTCCCGCACTCTGCCCGCATATTTTATGACCGGAAGTAAAAAAAGAGAATCACTTCCCTATCACTTCTGCAAGTTAATGATACGAGAGGGCTTGAGACGTTTCAACTCGATTTGTGACGGACAGCTGACAGCCCATTTGTGGGGAATTGCCTCACTGCCTTATGTTTCAGGAGCGACTTCTGGGATCCAAACCATCTTATCTCCATCCCAATACCATTTGCAGATGGGATTCATATTCCTATTGTCATAGAGATCCTTTTCATCATCGTGAAAATTTATGACCCATACTTTGAATATGATTTCAGCTTTAAGGTCATTCAGAGGTGGCAACTTTTTATTGGTTTTTAAGTGAAACAATTTCGTTAGGTTAATGTTGCCGCCTATTTGACATCCCGCCTGCAAATGCCAGAATCTTCCGCCTGAATAATGCCAATCCGATGGTATCGGCAAATCTTCACCATTGACGGAGATTTTCGCCATGATTCGAGCCTTACCATGCACAATACTGAGATTGGCCACATTCGGCAGGAAATAAAAATGGCCTTCTCCGTATCCACGACATTCGATGGAGATCACCGGGCGTTTCTTCAAGCCAATCTCTTCCGCCTGGAGCTTCGCAATCTGCCTGGTAGACCATGCATACCAAATCAATATCGCCAATGTTATTATCAGGGTAATAGCACTGATACCAGTCCACGCCGGGCATGAAAAGAATCCATATGATTCCATGACCTTTTCCTCTGTTCTCAGCCAATCTAGACAATGAGCGCAGATTTCATATTCTTATCTGTGGGGGGCGGCGGGGACCACCCCCCGCCGCCGTTCCATGCCTGCAGATTTCTGATACCCTAAATCGTCGTCTGGACAATCGCCCCCGTCATGAGAATCGCCGCAGTAACCACGCTGGCTACGACCCAGAAAACAATTGAAACAATGATGACCACGACCAAATACGGGATGACTTTGTCCGGCGGAGTTTTCATCACTGGTGTGAATCCGAGGTAGACTATGTACAGACAATACAAGCCGACGAAAATAACGAGAATGCCCAAGAACGGGATAAGGTTCAGCACCCCGGCGACCCACACCGGGGCCTGGGAATACGCCACAAGTTTGAGTGCCTGGACCATACCGCCGGATGACTGAAACGTGGGGGCCAATTTATCCACAATAAACGCTGTGACAATAACTCCCACCAGGACAATCACGTAGTGAACAATCATGCCGGCAAATGATAGGCCGATCGATGGATGAAAGCCGATCGCCGAGGTAAATACCAACGATTGGATGAAACTGCAAATCGGACCGATTGCTGCCAACGGCACAACAAAACCGGACATGATGGACGATACGCTGCTGCTTTCCGTGGCGATAATCGGCCATTCTTCCTTGGGTTTTGTCGCGATGTTTATGACGCGGCTGACCATACTCATCTTTTCCTCCCCTGGGCTATAAATCTCTCCGCCGGGGGTATATTGTGGCTGACGGCGCGGGACGTGTCAATGCAAACTTTGCCTCGAACGGCGACTTACCGCCCGGATGAAAACATTTTTCTTAATGAAAACACCCGACGCAAACCGGAAAATGACCTGTCGCGACTTTTTCGACAAAACCAATCGCGGCATACGGAAAGCCTGAATTCCCTTTGGGAAAACGAATTCTCTGGTATATTGATATTGACGTGTCGGCGAGGAGGACATCCGGTTGTTTTCGTAACATCCGGCACGACAACGAGTTATTGGTAATTCATGCCGGCGCGGAAACGACACCCAATGACCTGAGACACGGTGCGTACATTGTGTAATAGGAGGCGGAAAGCGTCGGGCGTGCAGGGGGTCAGTTTTACTGAAATGTGGTCTCACCGATACAAACAATAACGCGGCCAATCATCGGCCGGCTCGAGAATTGGTTTTGCGGCTCAGTTCATCAGAAAGGGTTTACACCATGAATTCCCGTTGGCACATACCATCGTTTACTATCACCATCTTGTCATTGATTCCGGGGTTGCTTTTTGCCAGCCCGATGAAACCCGGATTGCAGGAAAAACTCGCCCGGGAAGGCCGTCTGGACTCCATGGTGGCCCGCCAATTGGATGCGCGCACCCGAGGGTATTTCTATATTGAACGTCCACAATTTGCCCGCCCGCTGACGAACGGCATAGCCGGGGATATCGACACGATTCGGGTGCCGGTAATTCTCGCGGATTTCTCCGATCACGCATATACGTCATTTTCACCGGCCCCGGAGACGGAGCAATTCGACAGCGTACTGTTTTCCTGGGATAAAATGCCGTATGGCAGCATGACTGAATTTTACTGGGAAAACTCCTACGGGACATTTTATATCGAAGGTGATGTCGTCGGCTGGTACCGCATGCCGCAGACATACGCTTATTATGTCAACGGTCAAAATGGCTTTGGCCCCTGCCCCCGCTGCGCCGAGCAGATGGTCAGCGATGCGGTCAACGCGGCGGACGGTGATCTCGATTTTTCGCTCTATGACGGCAATGAAGACGGATGGGTGGACGGCATTTTTGTCGTGTTCGCCGGTTACGGCGCCGAGGAATCCGGTTCGGACAACGATATCTGGTCCCACCGCTCAAGCATCGAGCCTGTCCTGAAGGACGGCGTATATGTGGCGGACTACTCGGTTGAACCCGAAGTCCGCTATCCCGGCGTGATCACCGATATCGGCGTTTTCTGCCATGAGTTCGGTCATGTGCTGGGCCTGCCGGATTTATACGACGTTGATTATTCTTCCTCAGGTGTCGGCGACTGGTCGTTGATGTCCGGCGGAAGCTGGAACGGCGACGGCCATCGGCCCGCGCATTTTGACGCCTGGTGCAAACAGGAACTTGGTTATATTGAACCGGTCAACATCCTGCTCAATACTCCTTCAGTTGAAGTGGCGCAGGCCGAAGATTCCCCCGTGGCGTATCGGCTGTGGACCCTGGGACAGACAGGCCCGGAGTATTTTCTTATTGAGAACCGTCAGCAGTACCTTTTCGATGCCGCACTTCCCGGTGACGGATTGTTGATCTGGCATATCGATGAGACCAGCCCCGGGAACTGGGATGAAACCCATCCGCTGGTGGCGGTGGAGCAGGCCGACGGGTTGTTCCAGTTGGAAGCCGGGGGCGGCAGTGACGCCGGGGATCCCTGGCCGGGGACAAGCAACAACCGGGAATTCCATGATTTCACTACGCCGAATAGCCACGATTATGACGGCAATCAGACCGGAATCGGTATTTATAATATTTCTAATTCCGGCGCGGTGATGACCGCGGAAATGGACATCGTGTACGGCAGGCCATTTCTCGTGCGGGACGCAGTCGCCTTTTCCGACCCTCTGGGCAACGGCAACGGCCGGGCCGATCCGGGGGAAGACGATGTTGAACTGGTAGTTACAATAAATAACCTGGGAATGGACGCCCTAGGGTTGACGATGGCGGTATCAACTATTGATCCCGAAATCGTTTTTTCCGACGATCTTGCTAATTTCGGCGATGTCCTCAATGGCCAGCAGGGATCCAACGCCGCCGACCCGATCGTGTTTTCGGTCGATGACGAGTTCCCGCCGACCATCGTAAAATTCGAACTGCTGTATACGGCCAATGGCGGCCAGAATATCATTTACGACACAGTCATTGCTGATGTCGGGCCGCCGCAGGCAATTCTTGTCGATGATGATGACGCAGTGCCCCTGGAGTATGAACATTATATCACCGATATTTTCGATTCACTGCGGACACCATATAAAGTCTGGACCAAGGCGACGCAATCCTCTCCCCCGGCCGATACCCTGCTTGATTATCTGGTCGCAATATGGCTGACCGGCAATAGTCGCAGCGACGTTCTTTCGGCAGATGATGTCACCACGCTCCGGGAATTACTTGACGGGGGCGGGCGGCTGTTATTGACCGGGCAGGACATCGCCGAGGATCTTGCCAATGACGCCGATTCCACGTTCCTGCTGGACTATCTCCATGTCCGCTTTGGCGCCGGATCGCCGCTGATTTTGGCCCAGGGCGTGACCGGCGACCCCATCAGTAATGGACATTCGCTGCCGCTCGGCGGACCGGGCGGTGCCGCCAATCAAACATCCCCGGACATCCTTGTTCCCGCCGACGCACTGGCCCGGGTATGTTACAAGTATTACAACTCGACCAATGCGGCTGGAATCCATGTGGCGACACAGGACTACAAAGTAGTATTCCTCGGGTTCGGTATGGAAGCGATCGCCGACGGTTTGCCCGGCTACACCAAACGCGCGGTGGTGTTTGACGCCATTGTCGATTGGCTGACGGCCGCCGGACCTTCCTATATTCCCGGCGACTTGGACGGAAATGAGCTGGTCAATCCGTTGGACGTGGCGTATGCAGTCAATTATGTTTATCGCAGTTCCGCCCCACCGCCCAACGGTTTGAATCCGCTGGACGTCAACGGTGATTGCGCAACGACGCCGCTGGACGTCACGTTTATGGTAAACTATGTCTATCTCAACCGGGGGACACTGCTCCCCGGATGCGTTGAATAATTAGTGCCTCAGACGGCCCGGAATGACTGCCTGACAAAAAGTTCCCGGTTACAAACAGGTTGTCCGGTGCCGACGTTGTAATGTGACCTAAAGCGGGCGGCGGACGACCATCTCCCACCGTGGACCGTGGCGCGTCACGGCCGCCGTCACGACAGAATGGAATTTGATGAGAGAAAAACCCATGGAAAAAATAATCCCCAATATCCTGCATGGCATCGGTGAGACACCGCTGGTTCGCCTGAACCGCATCGGCAGCGAGTTTGAAACGGAGATCCTGGTGAAACCGGAGTTCCTCAACCCCGGCGGTTCGGTCAAAGACCGCATGGCATTATATATTATTGAGCAGGCCGAGAAGACCGGCCAGTTGAAACCCGGAGCAACGATTGTCGAAAACACCTCCGGGAACACCGGGGTCGGTGTGGCCATGGTCGCCGCAATCAAGGGCTATAAAGCGGTATTTACCATGCCCGACAAAATGTCGCAGGAGAAAGTGAACCTGTTGAAATCTTTCGGCGCGGAGGTCATCGTGACCAAAACCGATGTCCCCGCCGATTCTCCCGAATCATATTACGAGACCGCCAAACGGATCGCCCGGGAAACGCCCGGCTCATTTTTCATCAACCAGTACCACTCGCAGGACAATATCGCGGCCCACTATCACACCACCGGCCCCGAAATTTACGAACAAGTTGACGGTGTGCTCGATGCCTTTATCGCCGATATCGGTACCGGCGGCACCCTCTCCGGTTCGGCACGATATTTAAAAGAGAATATCCCCGGGATTACCATCATTGCCGTGGATATCAAGGGTTCGGTATTCTATGACTGGTTCAAGCGCAAGGTCATGGTCGAACCATTTGTCTATCAGGTGGAAGGCATTGGTGAGGACCAACTCACCGGCGCCATGGATTTTTCGGTCGTGGATGACATGGTCCAGGTCGATGACCGGGAATCGTTTCTGATGGCGCGGCGGTTGTGTACCGAGGAGGGCCTTTTTGCCGGCGGTTCCTCCGGCTCGGCGGTGGCCGGCGTATTGAAATACCTCAAGGGTCATACCGGGCTGAAGCGTGTCGTGACCATCCTGCCCGATTCCGGCTCGCGATACTTGTCAAAGTTCTACCGCGACGAGTGGATGAAAGAAAAGGGTTATCTGAATGGTGACGGACAATTCTAGATACACCTCTCTGGACAACGCAATGAACAACGATAAAGACCGCATGCACTTTGACACCCGGGCCATTCATGCGGGGCAGGAACCCGAACCACGCACGGGTGCAATCAGCGTCCCTATCTTTCAAACATCGACATATGTCCAGCGCGGCCCCGGAGAACACACGGGGTACGAATACTCCCGCACCCAGAACCCGACACGTGAAGCGCTTGAAAAATG
>Ga0172362_10003316_pt1 | contig 13887 bp, 14 predicted proteins | sample LakKivs1_kivu2a2_FD_114534 | JGI IMG/M metagenome (GOLD analysis project Ga0172362, IMG submission 114534) | Sediment microbial communities from Lake Kivu, Rwanda - Sediment s1_kivu2a2 | ecosystem: Environmental > Aquatic > Freshwater > Lake > Sediment | place: Rwanda: Western Province, Lake...
CTCGACCACACCGGTATCTGGTGTCCCCACCAGAGCTGCCGGCCGATGGGCCAGTCGCGGAGGTTCTCCAGCCAGGTGCGATACGTGTTGGCGTAGCGGTCGGGCGTGAACTTGAGCCGCCCGTCCAGCAGGGGGGCCAGGGCCAGCCCCGCAAGCGAGTTGACGGGAACGTCCGTCCCTTTGAGGTAAGTCACGGAATCCCGCTCCTCAACCAGGTCGGAATGCTCCCTCTGCCAATCCGCAATCCGCAATCCGCAATCCGCAATCTCCTTCTTGACGGCCACGAACCACTGATCGGAGAGATACGGCTCGATGGGCACGTGGCTGCGATAGCTGTGCCCGACCTGGTGGGTGTAGTCGCGGACCTCCTCCAGCAGCCCCTGCTGGCGGAAGAACTCCACGACGGCCTCGCGGGCCTCGAAGCGGTCCATGCCGATGAGGTTCTGCGCCTCCGGCGCGTCGGCGTCGCACCAGCCGTGCTTGTCGCTGATCGTCCCGTCGGGGGCGAGCACGTTGACGAAGACGGCTTGCCTCTCGGCGCCGTCTCCCTCGCGCGACGAAACGGACGCGTTCGCTTCGCGCAGCGCCGAGGCGATTTCCTTCAGGTGCCTCTCGCCGATGGCGTAGTCGTCCGGGTCGTGTGCGGGCGTGACCTTCAGGAAACCCGTCGAGAAGCGGGCCTTCTCATCTTCGCTGTCCGGGTCGGCCAGCACCACGTGCTCGTCGGCGATGATGGGAATCACCCGCCCGACGATGGGCAGGCGGACCTGCTTGCCGACGAGATACTGCGCCCGCGGGTCGGCGGGGTTCATCGCCACGGCCGTGTCGCCCAGCATCGTCTCCGGCCGCGTCGTGGCGACGGTGACGTGGGCGATGGTCATGCCTTCCATCTCCACCGGCTCGACGAGGGGGTAGCGCATGTACCAGAAGTGGCCCTTCACTTCCTCGTGCTCGACCTCGTCGTCGGCCAGGACGGTCTGCGTGGCCGGGTCCCAGTTGACCAGCCGCTTGCCGCGGTAGATCAGCCCGTCGGCGAAGAGGCGGAAGAACGCCTCGCGGACGGCCGCCGCGCAGACCTCGTCCATGGTGAACCGCGTGCGTCGCCAGTCGCAGGAGCAGCCCATGGCGTGGAGCTGGTCGATGATCCGCGCCTCGTACTGGTCCTTCCACGCCTGCACGCGGGCGACGAACTGGTCGCGGGCGAAGTCGGTGCGCCGCCGGCCCTCCTCGGCCAGGATGCGCTTTTCGACGACCGTCTGCGTGGCTATGCCCGCGTGGTCGGTGCCGGGCATCCAGAGGGCGTTGTACTGCTGCATCCGCCGCAGGCGGACCAGCACGTCCTGCAGCGTGTTGTTCAGCGCGTGGCCGAGGTGCAGCGGGGCCGTCACGTTCGGCGGGGGGATGACGATGCAATACGCCTGGCCCGGCCGCGACGGGTCGGCGTCGAACGCCCCCGCCGCCAGCCAGCGGTCGTACACTTCCTTCTCGACGCTCTTGGGATCGTAGGTCTTGGCAAGCTCGGTTGTCATTTCCTGTTTTCCCGACCACTGCGCTGGACGTTGTCACGTCGGCGGGATCAATGCTATGATGCTGTACGATGCGGGACAAGGACTGCCATGTGTGACGAACTCAAGAACACGGTCATCAGCGATCCCGAAACCATGGGAGGGGTGCCCATCATCCGCGGCACCCGGGTGCCCGTCTACGTGATCATCGAGAACATCGAAGCGGGCCATACGGTCGAGGATATCCTCAAGGACTACCCGACCCTGACGGAGGAAAGCATCCGGGCGGCGCTGCACTACGCCGCTGAACTGTGCGGTGCGGCCTGACGTGCGCATCCTGCTCGACGAGTGCGTTCCCGCCCGACTCCTCGCCTGCCCCGAGCTGGCGGGACACGTCGTCGACCATGTGGGGCAGAGCGAGCTGGCGGGACTCGAGAACGGCCAACTGCTGCTCGCGGCGCGCGGAAGGTACGAGCTGTTCATCACCACGGACCGGCACTTCAGGACCCGTTCGGATCTGCAGCCTGCGCCGGACCTGGGGATCATGGTCATCCGGGTGACGCCGAACGCGCTGGAGGTGGTCCGTTCCGCACTGGCGTCGTTCTGTGCCGCGGTGCCGCTGAGCGACCTTTCGGGCCGATTGGCGGTAGTTTGGCGTGACCGCTGGGAGGTATTCTGACCCCGCCACACCTGTTGCCTCCTATTCCTCGCCTTCGACGGGCGAAACGATGTCCCCCTCAAACAGGATAGTGTCCGCGAGCCGGCCCGGTCGCGGACCATCCTCACCCGACGCTCGATGCCCCTGCTGGCCGCTCCCTGCCGCCGGTCCCCCCTCCAGGCTCCGCAGGACCGTGTACTCGATGGCGTCGGTGATCGCCTGCCAGGAGGCCTCGATGATGTTCACGCTCACCCCGACGCTGCCGAAGTGGCCCGCCGTCGAGGCGTCGTGCCAGTCGATCACGACGCGCACCTTGGCGGCCGTCTCCGCCGCCGTGTTCACCACGCGCACGCGGTAGTCCACCAGGTGCAGCTCGTCCACGCACGGGTACTCGTGGCGGATCGCCTCGCGCAGGGCCTTGTACAGGCTGTCCACCGGGCCGTCACCGTCGGCGACGGTGTGCTTCTGCCGCCCGCCGACCGTCAGCTTGACGATGGCCTCCGTGTCCGAGTCGGCCTCGTCCCGCTTGAAGATCACGCTGCGGTAGTGGTCCAGCGTCCACAGCGGGCGGTGCCAGTTGCCCCCCAGCGTCCTACGGATGAGCATCTCGAAGCTGGCCTCGGCCGCCTCGAACTGGTAGCCGGCATTCTCCAGCCGCACCACCTCCGCCAGCACCTTGCGCTGGACGGCCTTGTCCTCGGCGATGGCGAAGTGTGCCGGCGCCGCGGCGGCGATGTTGCTCGCCCCGGAAAGCTCGCTGACCAGCACGCGCCGCGCGTTGCCCACGACGGCCGGGTCCATGTGCTCGTACGTCCGCGCGTTGCGCCGCACGGCGTGGACGTGCATGCCGCCCTTGTGGGCGAACGCCGCGGCCCCCACGAACGGCTGGTTTTCCTGAAAGTTCAGGTTCGCCGCCTCGTAGACGAACCGGCTGACCTCCGTCAGGTGCGCCAGCGTCCCGGGGCGCAGGCACTGGTGGCCCAGCTTCACCGCCAGGTTGCCGATCACCGCCGTCAGGTCCGCGTTGCCGCACCGCTCGCCGATGCCGTTGATGGTGCCCTGGACGTGGCCGGCGCCGGCCCGCACGGCCGCCAGCGTGCCCGCCACCGCCAGGCCGCAGTCGTTGTGGCAGTGGATGCCCACCGCCGCGCCGCCCATCGCCTCGCGCACGGCGGCGACGACCTCGGCGATGCGCTGCGGCTGGCTGCCGCCGTTCGTGTCGCACAGCACCAGCAGCGCCGCCCCCGCGTCGCGCGCCGCCCGCAGCACGGCCAGGGCGTAGTCGCTGTCGTCGGCCCAGCCGTCGAAGAAGTGCTCGGCGTCGAAGAACACCTGCCTGCCGCGCGCGGCCAGGAAACCCACCGAATCGGCCACCATGGCCAGGTTCTCCGCGTCGTCGGCCCGCAGCACCTCGCGGACGTGCAGCGGCCAGCTCTTGCCGACGACGGTGACCACCTGCGCCTCGCTGTCGAGCAGAGCGCGCAGCCCCTCGTCGTTGTCGGCGGCGGTACCGCGGCGACGCGTCATGCCGAACGCCGCCAGCTTCGCGTTGCGCAGCTCCAGCCGCCGCGCCTCGCGGAAGAACTCGGCGTCCTTGATGTTGCTCAGCGGGTAGCCGCCCTCGATGAAGTCCACGCCCAGCCGGTCCAGCGCCGCGGCGATCTGGAGCTTCTCGTGCAACGACAGGCTCACGCCCAGCGCCTGCGTGCCGTCCCGCAGCGTCGTGTCGTACACCTCGATGCGTCGCTTCTCGTCGCTCATGGCTGCCGTCCCGTCTGCCGGGCGCGCCGACCCGCGGCGCCGGCCCGGAATCGAAAAGGCCCCGAAGCTTCTCGCCTCAGGGCCTTCGTGTCGCTCGTCAGCGGCTTGCCTTGCCCTAAGGCGCGCGGGCGCATACGGCCGCGCTAATGGCGACCCCCGCGCCGCCGCGCCGGTCCGCTATGCCGCATGTCGCTCGCATGGCCCGCTCCGCCGCGCCGCCGCCCCCGCGACGCCGCATCGATTATATCGGCCGGTCCCGGCCGGTCAATCCACTTTGCGCGCCCGCTGGACTCCGCCGCCGCGGCGCCTATAATCCGTCGTGTCGCGGGCCGCGGGGCGCCGTGCCTCCCGCTCGCTCGGCCGACGAGGTGCCGCGTGGAGAAGGCGTGTCAACGTTGCGGCGGCAGGTGCTGCCGGTACTTCTGCTTCCAGATCGACGCCCCCGAATCGTTCCGCCAGTTCGAGGACGTTCGCTGGTTCCTCTTCCACAAGGGCACCACCATCCACGTCGAGGACAACGGCGACTGGTACATCTCCATCGCCAACCGCTGCACCGCCCTCGACGCCGACGGCCGCTGCCGGGCATACGACGACCGCCCGCTCATCTGCCGCAAGTACGACCCGGCCGACTGCGACTTCTCCGCCGGCAACTACGGCTACGCGATGACCTTTCGCACGCCGGCGGAGCTGGAGGCCCACGCGCGGGAGGTCCTCGGGCCCAAGCGCTACGAGAAGGCCAAAGCGCAGGCCCACGCCAAGATCGCCCGCAAGCAGGCCCGCCGCAGACGGCGGACGAAACGCCCGCGCGCACGCCCGCGCAGCGCAGGCAGCTAGAAAACCGACATGCGATTCCAGGCCGTCAAAGGGATGCGCGACTTCTACCCCGACGACATGCGGGTGCGCAACTGGATCGTCGACACCTGGCGCCGCGTGTCGCTCCGCAACGGCTTCGAGGAGTACGACGCGCCCATCCTGGAGCACCTGGACCTGCTGGCCGCCAAGAGCGGCCAGGAAATCGCCGGCCAGCTCTTCGAGCTGACCGACCGCGGCGGGCGGCGGCTGGCCATCCGCCCCGAGATCACCCCGTCGCTCGCCCGCATGATCAACGCCCGCATAAACACGCTGCCGCGACCGGTCAAGTGGTTCTCCGTGCCCCGCCTCTGCCGGGCCGAGAACCCGCAGCGCGGCCGCCTGCGCGAGTTCTTCCAGTGGAACGTCGACGTCATCGGCGAACCGTCGCCCCTGGCCGACGCCGAGTGCGTCTTCGCCGCCGTTGACTTCCTGCGCGAGACCGGCCTGACCGCCGACGACGTGAAAGTCCGCTACGCCAGCCGCCCGCTGATGACGGCCGCCCTGCGCCACGCCGGTGCCGCCGACGACGAGATGGACAAGGCGCTGGCCGCCATCGACAAGCGTTCCAAGGTCCCGCCCGAGGCGTTCGAGGAGATGCTTGCCGCGGCGCTGGGCGCCCCGGCCGCGGCAGGGGGGGTGCAGCGGTTCCTCGGCGAACCGACCGCCGGCGCCGCGCCCGCCCCGACCGAGCTGGTCGCCCGCGTCGACGGTCTGGCCGCGGCGCCCGGCGTGGCCGAGGCGCTGGCGGAGCTGGCGCAGTTCGCCTCGCATCTCGATCGCCTCGACGTGGGCGACTGGTGCGTGTTCGATCCGCAGATCGTCCGCGGGCTGGCGTACTACACGGGCATCGTCTACGAGGTCATCGCCGGCGGCGAGCGCGCGGTGGCGGGGGGGGGCCGCTACGACAACCTGCTGGAGGCCCTCGGCGGCCCCGCGGGCGTCGGCGGCACCGGCTTCGGCATGGGCGACGTGGTGCTCGCCCTGGTCCTGCAGGACCGCGGCAAGGTGCCCGCCTTCGCCGAGCGGCTCGACTATTTCGTCATCGACGCCGAGGACGGGGCGCTCGACGAGGCGCTGCGCGTGACGGCCGAGCTGCGCCGCGGCGGCAGGTCCGCCGACTTCAGCTACCGCCGCGCCGCTCTCGGCAAGCAGCTCAAGGAGGCCAACCGCCGCGGCGCCAGGGCCGCCGTGCTGGTCTGGCAGGACCGCCTGGCCGTCAAGGACCTCGTCACCGGCGAGCAGGCGGACCGGAAGCTGGCCGAGCTGGTTTGATCGCTATAGTCCGCGTGCGCCTCGAGGGCCGGCGCACGTTTTCCGGGTCGTGCGGGTGCGGGTATCGGTGGCGCATAGGAACGTACATTACGAGGCGGCGTTCGAGGACTACCTGCGCGCCAAGGGCCTGCCCTATGTCGCCGTCGACGAGGCCCGCAAGGCCATCTTCGCCGGCGCCAGCCTCAAGAGCTTCGACTTCCTGGTCTACAGCTCCTCCGGCCCCAACCTGCTCGTCGACGTCAAGGGGCGCAAGTTCCCCGACGGCTCGCCCGGCCGGGCGCGCTCCGCCAGCCGGGCCTGGGAAAACTGGGTGACCACCGACGACGTCGACGGCCTGCGCGAGTGGGAGAAGGTCTTCGGCACCGACTTCCGGGCGGTGCTGGTGTTCGCCTACTGGCTGCAGGGCCCTCCGCAGCGCGCCCCGTTCGAGGACGTCCACCTGTTCCGCCAGCGGCACTACGCCTTCATGGCCGTCCCGCTGGCCGACTACACGGCTGCCGCCCGCTCGCGCAGCGCCCGCTGGCGGACCATCTGCGTGCCGTCGGCCGAGTTCGCCCGCCGCGCCGGCGACATCGCCTCGTTCCTGTGAGAAGTTGCACCCCACCTGGCGGACGCTATAATACGCGCATGGCGATCGTGCTGCGAATCGCGACGGTGGCGCTGACGGCGGCACTGGCCGCCACGGGCGAGGCGGCGGCGGCCGGGCCGACCGGGCGCGTCCCCGCCGGCCCGGCGCCCGCCCTCCAGCCGGCGCTGTCGCTGGTGGCCGTGGCGGTGGTGCTGGTGGCCATCGCCGGCGTCTGCGCCGTGGCGTTCAAGCCGTCCCGGCGCGACCGGACCGGCTGATCGCCACAAACGATGGCTCGCCGCGGCTGTCCGCCCCCGTGGCGGCGCCCGGCCGGACCGAACGTTCCGGGCCGCCCTGCCGGCCCGCGAAGGAGAAACATCATGAAACGAGCGATCATCCTGGCGCTGGTGTGCATCAACCTCGGTCTCCTGGCCGCGCTGATCGCCGGCACCGTGCAGGAAGCCCAGGCCCAGACCATGCGCGGGGCCAGCGACTACCTCATGGTCACCGGCAAGATCGAGGCGAATTTCGACGCGATCTATATCCTCGACCTCAAGACCCGCCGCCTCGCCGCCTGGCAGTTCGACCGCACCGCCAAACGCCTCCGCCCGTTCAAGGGCCGCGTGCTGACCACCGACTTCCCCAGAAGGTGACACGGGAGAAACGCACCATGAAACGTACCGACAACCTCACCATCGGCGTCCTGGCCGCAACGGCGGCCGTCCTGGCCCTCCTCCTGGTCGCCAGCTTCCTCCAGCAGCCCGCCTGGGCGGGCCAGCCCGGCGTCAAGGGCGGCGACTACATCATGGCCGTCGGCTCCTACAACGACCAGACCGACTTCCTCTACGTCATCGACATCGCCGCCGAGAGGCTCAACGTCTACTACGTCAACATCACCGCCGGCGCGCTGGCGCTCGGGGCCACCGAGGACCTGCACCGCGCCTTCCAGCCCGCCGCCGGCGCGCCCTGAGCCGCCCGCACCCACCCACCCCGGCAGGCGACGGGCCGTGAGCGACCCCAGGGCTGACAGCGCGCGGCGGGCCCTCGACGGCCCCGCCCCCGATCGCGACGAGGCGATCGCTCTGGCCGACACCGCGCGCGACCGGCCGATCGAGCTTATCCACCAGGCCTGGCAAATCCGCCGCGCCCGTTTCGGCCGGCGCGTGTCGCTGTGCGCCATCGTGCCCGGCAAGCTCGGCGGCTGCGGCGAGGACTGCGCGTTCTGCGCGCAATCCGCCCGCCGCGGCGGGGGGGCCGCCAAGTCGACGCGCACGCCGACCGAGCAGATCGTCGCCGCCGCGGCCGACGCGCGCCGCAACGGCGCGGCACGCATCGGCATCGTCAACTCCGGCCGTCGCCCCAGCGAAGCCGACCTCGTCGCCGTCTGCGACGCCGCCGCCGCCATCGCCGCGAGCACGCCCATCGCCCTGTGCGCCTCCCTCGGCGAGCTGACAGGCGAGCAGGCCCGCGCCCTGGCCGCCGCCGGCGTCCGCCGCTACAACCACAACCTCGAGACCTGCCGCCGCCTTCATCCGCGCATCGTCACCACCCACACGTTCGACGACCGCCTCCGCACGCTGGCCGCCTGCCGCCGGGCCGGCCTGGAGGTCTGCTGCGGCGGCATCTTCGGCGTCGGCGAAACCTGGGCCGACCGTGCCGACCTCGCGCTGGCGCTGCGCGACGAGGTCCGACCCCGCACCGTCCCGATCAACTTCCTCCATCCCATCCCCGGCACGCCGCTGGCCGGGGCAACCCCGCTGCGGCCGCTGGAGGCCCTCGCCGTCATCGCGCTGTTCCGCCTGCTCCTGCCCGACGCCGACATCAAGGTCGCCGGCGGGCGCGAGGCGGTCCTGCGCGACCTGCAGAGCTGGATGTTCCACGCCGGCGCCACCAGCGCCATCGTCGGCGACTACCTGACCACCGCCGGGCGCGCCGCGGCCGACGACCTCCGCATGATCGCCGACCTCGACCTGGAGCTGACGGACGACCTGCGTGCGGCGCCGAGCTGAGCCGCACCGGGTCCCCTCGGGCGAAACCCCCGTTTGCCGGGCTTTTCCCGCCTCAAGCGCCACATAACATATATTATCGGACGGTACGGACGCCGAAGGTTTCCAACCCCAGGCCTCCTGGGCTTTCAGCGTCTGCCGGTCTGACCCCGGCCTGCGCGCTGTCGCTCACCCCGTGGCGCAAAGCCTCGCGTACCGCTCGCGCTTCTCCGCCCACGCCGCCGCGCCGCGCGGCTCGTATGTCGCCATCTCCGTCGACGCGCGCATCACGCGGCGGATGTCGGCCGGGCGCTTCAGGATCCCCAGCGCCAGCGCCTGACCGAGCGCGTTGCCCAGCGCGGTGCACTGGTCGGCGCCGGCCTGCACGACGCAGCCGCAGGCGTCGGCCGTTAGCTGGCACAGCAGCTTGTTGTGGATCCCGCCGCCGACGATGTAGACGACCTCCGCCCGGCGGCCCGTCAGCTCGCCCAGGCTGTCCAGCCGCCGGTTGTACTCCAGGGCCAGGCTTTCCAGCACGCCGCGGACGAGCTGCCCGCGGCGCCGCGGTGCCGCCTGCCCGCCGCGAGCCACCAGCGCCAGCAGCGCCGCCTCCATGTCGGCCGGGGCCATCAGCGACGCGTCCGCCGCGTCCAGCAGCGGTCCGCCGTCTTCCTCTCTGGCCGCCTCGGCCGTCATGCGGACGTAGTCCCACGGGTCGGTCGGCGTGTCCCACTTCCGCCGCAGTTCCTGCACCAGCCACAGCCCGGAGATGTTCCGCGCGACGTACCAGCCGCCGATGGTGTACTCGTTGGTGAAGCCCAGCTCCAGGCACTTCGGCGCCGTTATCGGACGTTTCACCAGGCTGCCCAGAATGCTCCACGTCCCGCAGCTTATGAACGCCCAGCCGTCGCCCTCGGCCGGCACGGCCGCCAACGCCGCCGACGTGTCATGGCCGCACGTCGCGATCACCGGCACGTCCGCCAGCAGGCCCGTCTCCTGCCGCACCGCCTCCGTCAGCCCCCCCAGCACCGTGGCCGGCTCGATCAGTTCCGCGAACATCTCCGGCAGGCCGAAGGCCTCGATGACCGGCCGGCACCAGCGGCAGTTGGCGTCCATCAGGTTCGACGTGTTGGCGATGGACATCTCCGATGCCCGCACGCCCGTCAGGAAGTACTGAAACAGGTCGGGCATGTTCAGGAACGTTCTGGCCACCGTCAGCAGCGGCGAGCGGTCCCGCTGCATCGCCAGGAGCTGGAACAGCGAGCTGATCGCCCACGGCTCGTAGCCTGTCAGACGGAAAATCTCCGCCCGCGACATCTTCGGGTCGCTGTAGGCGTGAATGTTCTCCGTCCGCCGGTCGCGGTAACTCACCGGGTTGCCCAGCAACCGGCCGTAGCCGCCCAGAAGCCCGAAGTCCACTCCCCATGTGTCCACGCTCATGCTCGACAACCTGCCCCCCCTGCCGGCGCACGCCCGGATGGCCGCCAGCACCTCCGCGTACAGCGACAGGAAGTCCCAGTACACCGTCCCGCCCAGCGTCACCCGACGGTTCGGGAAGCGGTGGATCTCCTCCATGGACACGCGGTCGTCACGTAGCGTCGCGACGATCCCCCTGCCGCTCTCCGCACCGAGGTCGATCGCGAGAAACTGGTGCTCTGCCATCGTGCCTTCTCCTTTCCGTCGCGGTCCGGACGAAAGAATACCCGCCCCCCTACCGCTCCGCAAGCCGCCTCCGCCACGCCGGCACCGACCTCGGCCGGGGAGCGGCCCCCCCCTCTCGCTCGCACTGATGCCTTCCGGGCCTTTTCGCGCCACTTCCCGCTGCACTTGCCCGCCTTGCGCGGCGTCGTGCCGGTGTGGCCAGGCCCCAACGTCGAGGCCGCCGGTTCGGCTGAGGCAAAAGTGGCCTGCTGTTACATAACTTCGTTACAGCACGTCACTTACAATTGTTGGCCGTAAATTACGAAACGAACCCAAGGGGTATTATTCCGATTTTGGCGGTCGGCGGCGCTGGGGGCGTTCGTCCATTGGCGGGCGGGTCGGGCGCGGCGCGCGGGGCGGAATCCGCCAAGGGCCTTGCATCGCGGGGCGGGCGAGGGCATCATCTGCGGCCATTCGACTGAAGGGAACGGCCATGCCGGTGTTCCGGTCGGGCGAGCCAGCGCCCGCGTGGTGCGAGCTGGAGTTGTTCGAGATCGTGGACCTGCCGAAGGGCGGGCGCCACCTCTTTGATCGCCGCCGGCGCAAGGAGAAGCTCATCGTCGCGCAGGGGCGATGCACGGTCTCCTGCGCCGGGCGGGCCTGCGAGGTCGCACGCGGCGCCGACCTGGACCTCGTCGTGCCGGAGGGGCACTTCGAGGTCGCCGACGTGGCCGAGCCGGTCAAGCTGGTCCGCATGGCCGGCACGTGGGGCGACGACGTTGGCGGCAGCGGGCTGTTCCGCGTGGACGCCGCCGACAAGCGCGAGGATGCCGGGCTGGCCCTGACGTACGCCAAGAACACCTCCTTCGACAACCACTACCACGACTGCGACGAGTACTGGATCATCCTGGCCGGGCGCGGGGCGGTCGTCAGCGAGGGCAGGCGATACGTCGTGTCAGCCGGGGACTGCGTGGCCACGGGGATGAACCACCACCACGATTTTCCCGAGGTGTTCGCGCCGGTGCAGGCCGTGTGGTTCGAGACGACGATGGAGGGCCGCAAGCGCCGCGGGCACCTGTGGGACCACCGCGACGGGAAGGCCGAGCCGAAGAAGGAGCGGGTGTGACACCGTGTTGAGTTTGCGGTTGTCGGAGGCATCCGCGGCGGCACGCCGCGGCTCAGTGGGAACAGAAGGACCATGACAATGAGTGAATCGCTACCGACAGTTCGCTGGGGCATTCTGGGTCCCGGCAACATCGCCAAGAGGTTCGCCGAGGCGCTGAAGGACGTGCGGGGCGCGGAGCTGGCGGCCGTCGGGTCGCGCTCGCAGGCCAAGGCCGACGCCTTCGGCGAGCAGTACGGCATCCCGCGGCGGCACGGCAGCTACGAGGCGCTGGTGGGCGACGCCGACGTGGACGCCATCTACGTCGCCACGCCGCATCCCATGCACGCGCCGTGCAGCATCCTGGCGCTGGAGGCGGGCAAGGCGGTGCTGTGCGAGAAGCCCTTCACCGCCAACGCCGCGCAGGCCGAGCAGGTCATCGCCGCCGCACGGCGGGCGGGGGTCTTCTGCATGGAGGCGATGTGGACCCGCTTCCTGCCGCCGATCACCAGGCTTCGCCAGCTCGTGGCCGAGGGGTCCGTCGGCGAGCTGCGGATGGTGATCGCCGACTTCGGCTTCCGCTGCGGCTGGGACCCGTCCAGCCGGCTGCTGGATGCGGCGCTGGCCGGCGGCGGGCTGCTCGACGTGGGCGTGTACGCCATCTCGCTGGCGGGGATGCTGCTGGGCGAGGCGCAGGACGTTGCCGGCCTGGCCGACGTGGGCAGCACCGGCGTCGACGAGCAGGCGGGGATCGTGCTGCGGTACGCGGGCGGGCGGCTGGCCGTGCTGGCCACCGGCGTCCGCACGACCACGCCGCAGGAAGCCTGGGTGCTCGGCGCCGACGGGCGGGTCCACCTGCACGGCCCGTGGTGGCGCGGCGGGCGGCTCACCGTCTTCCGCGGCAAGGACACCCAGGACATCGACGTTCCGCAGGTCGGCAACGGGTTCAACTATCAGGCCGAGGAGGTCGCCCGCTGCCTGGCCGCGGGAAAGACAGAAAGCGACGTTATGCCCCTGGACGAATCGCTGTCCATCATGCGGACGATGGACAAGCTGCGAAAGCTGTGGGGCGTGAGGTATCCGTTCGAGTAGACATCGGACCGGTCTGACGTGTCGGACATGTCCGACACGTCGGACGGGCCGCTGAGGAGCAGGACACAGCATGAAGTACGGCAGCATTCCCGACGTGGAGAAGCCCGTCTCGCGTATCGGGCAGGGCTCGGTGGTGTTCGGCGGCGAAGGCAAGGGCGAGCAGGATTACCGCCTGCTCGACGCGGCGCTGGCCGCGGGCATCACGCTGTTCGATTCGGCCCACATGTACGGCGGCGGGCGGTGCGACAAGGCGCTGGGGCAGTGGGTGCGCGACCGCGGCGTGCGCGAGAAGATCGTCCTGATGGATAAGGGCTGCCACCACGACCGCAGCGGCAACCGCGTGACGCCCGACCACATCACCGAGGACCTGCACACCTGCCTGCGGAACACCGGCTTCGATTACCTCGACGTGTTCGCCTTCCACCGCGACGACCCGGCCGTGCCCGTCGGGCCGCTCATGGAGCGGCTCAACCAGCACATCCGCGAGGGGAAGGTCCGCGCCCTGGGGGCGTCGAACTGGACGCACCAGCGCATCGCCGAGGCCAACGCCTACGCGGCCGAACGCGGGTTGACGGGCTTCGCCGTCAGCAGCCCGCACTACAGCCTGGGCCAGTGCATCGACGACCCGTGGGGCGGCACAGCCGTGACGATCACGGGCGAGGCGGGCAAGTTCGCCCGCGCGTGGTACGAGGCCAACCGGATGGCCCTCGTGCCGTGGTCGGCCCTGTGCGGCGGGCTGTTCAGCGGGCGCTTCCGCCGCGACAACATGCAGGCGTTCACCGCCGGCGGCGACCTGCGCACCGTCCGCTGCTACTGCTGCGAGTTCAACTTCCGCCGGCTCGACCGCGCCGCGGAGATCGGCCGCGAAAAGAAAGCCTCCGTCGCCCAGATCGCACTGGCCTGGATGCTCAACGGGCCGCTGAACTGCTTCCCCCTGACGGCCGGGGCGACCGAGCAGGAGATCCGCGACAATGCCGCGGCCGCGGAGATCGCGTTGACGGCCGAGGAGGTCGCCTGGCTGGACCTGCGGAGCGACACGCGGTAGGCGACAGAGAGGGCAGGATGCACGGGATGCACGGGATGAGAGAAAGGGTCAAGTGACAGGTGGCAAGGGGAAGGCGGTTGCCTCTCGCCACTTGACACTTGCCACTTGGCACTTGGCTTCAGCCCGTGCATCCCGTGCATCCTGCATTTTCTCCGGGAACATTTCCGGCGGCGCGCGCGTCTGAGGTGGTGAAAGCGACTGTTGACGGGAGACGCGACATGCGACGGACGGTTCTGGCGACGGCGATTGCGGTGATGGCGACGGCGGCGTGGGCCGACGTGGCGCTGGTGACGATCCCCCGGCGAGAGGGCACGCAGCTCACCATCTACAACTCCGAAGACATCACCATGGTCCGCGAGCACCGCCTGCTCACCGTCAAGAAGGGCGTCAACCGCATCCAGTTCAC
>Ga0172362_10003317_pt1 | contig 13880 bp, 12 predicted proteins | sample LakKivs1_kivu2a2_FD_114534 | JGI IMG/M metagenome (GOLD analysis project Ga0172362, IMG submission 114534) | Sediment microbial communities from Lake Kivu, Rwanda - Sediment s1_kivu2a2 | ecosystem: Environmental > Aquatic > Freshwater > Lake > Sediment | place: Rwanda: Western Province, Lake...
CATGGTTAGTGGCTTTAGAATTTCCAAGACAACATGTATATAAAGATGAATTATTTCCTTTAAAAGAAGTTGAATTTGAACATACAACAATCATGGTTCCTAATATACACAATTGTTTATTTAGAACTTTTTCAAAAAGCTGTCTTACAGATTGTGTAGTTTCAAACCATGTAAAATATCACCTGAATGTAAATAAAGAATTAATTAGAAAAGGTACAAAAATGTATAGAAATATATATGATCTTGAAGAGATTCTTCATCTTCCAAAATTATTAAGGTTTACACATTATAGATTTCTACCTCATAATAGATTTAAACTTGACGACAATAAACCATGATAAAATGGTTCAATTGAATTTTATTTATTCTTTTATTCTTCTACAAGTTCATCAAATTCGGCATCTTCGTCATCATTTGGATATATGATCTTACATCCACTCCAGCCACCCTTGGCAACCTTTTTAAACTTTTTATCCATATACTCGTGTAACTCTTGAAATCGTGGAACATTCTTGTCATAATTGCTTGTGTACCATTCTTTGAACTCTTGATTCAGTTCGTCGCGTTTCACAGCAAATGCCTTGCCGGTCTTGTCATTCATACCAGGAACAATCTTGATCTTGTCGCGAATAAACTCTGACAAGTAATCCTGGCTATTCCTATACTTGTTACTACTGAGTCTAACCTTTTCACATATCTTCACAGTTCCACCTGTTTGAAATGCCTTTGATACCAACATTGCCATAAAGACGGGCGCCCATCCTTCCAGCTTCTCATCCAAATGCTTGTCCATTTTGAACTGGTATGGCATATCAGGATCGTCGCTTTTCGGGTCGTCACAAAACTTTGACTCAAAATCCACTTTGCAAATACGCCTCCATGTACCATCATCATTGCTCTTCACATCAAACATGACATTTGTGCAAACCACTAACTTAAACTGAGGAACAAATGTAATCATTTCTTGGTACAATGCACGACCTTGCACCGGATCTCCACCTGTAATCTCTTTCAAAGGGCCCTCGTTAATTCGATCTCCTTTCGACGGTTCATTCATCACCGCATATCTCACACCCTTTAATTGCACAACTTCTGATGCAGTACCACCAATCTTGTTTCGTTTTTCTGTAATTAGCGTAATTGGAACAGTGCCTTTGTATTTGCCAAAACAATGCGACATCAACTCAACCAGTTTCGACTTGCCATTGCTTCCACAACCGTTGTAAATGTTAAATGTCTGATCACGATTCACGCCAATGAGACAAGATGCGAGGTGTTCCCACATGTATTCGCGCAATTCTGGCGACGGAAATAGCTGCGACATGAAAGTAATAAGTTCCTTTTCAATGCGCGCGTATTCAGAACATCCGGGAGAATACGTGTCTAAAAAGTCAATCTCGGTGCACTTTGAAATATAATCAAACGGTTGACCAGGTCGAAACACTTTTTCATTAAAATCAATTACGCCATTGTTGAATCCCATGAGATACGGTTTAGAGTCCATGTTCTCAATAAAATCCTTGTCATAAAACATTTCACGAACTTCACGCAATATATTATTCTTTACGCTTGTTGTTTTTAACTGGTTGCAAATTTCCGTCATACGCTTCGAACGATCTTGAATACTCTTGAATTGTTCCGAAGTGCTATCATGTTCATTCAAACTATCTAGTAGTTTCATGCTTCGCTCAGAATAGATGCTAAGCATCTCAGTTGAAATAAGCAAACGAAGTGTGGTTCCAGAATCGCACTCAGACCATCGATGATCTTTGAACTCAAACCACGCATTGTGCTTGATGCTTACGCAAACAAAACGCCCTTTGAACAAATGAAACAACACGTTTGCAAGATCGACATCAGACGCTTCATTAATTTTGGTTTTTCCAACATGTGTAATAAGTGTTTGGTCGATGTAATAGTCCACTGTCTCTTCACGAATCTTTTTATATTCGGCAGGGTTATCTTGCTTCGACCAAAACATGATGGAACGTCTTGACAGTTCGCTTTTCCCAACTCGGAATTTTTGCCAATTTTTAAAATACTCGGAGATTTTGTAATAATCAAATTTTTCACTTTGTGCGCTGAAAAGCATCCATGTTAAAAACAATTTTTCGCTCGTATTTTTTAACGCCCATCCAACCTGAACCCACTTTTCATATGGCTCGTAAAATTTTTCAGAAAGTGACATGGTAAACTTGTGCGTTTCAACAACTTCGTATTCGCGTGGTTCAGTTGAACTCATAATAGTTCCCACGGCATACTCGAGCTGTTCCTTGTTTGTAATTGAACTGTAGTCGATTACCGGATTCGACGATGAAATCATTGTTATATTAACCCGAGAAGACCCAGATGTAGATGTCAATGCCATTGTAGACGGTGGTGGCACCTTTTTTGTTTTAAACATTTGTTCTAGTTCAGATTTGCATGACTCTAACAATGGAAATGATGCATGTCCACGATACCGAGCGGTAAGAAGTTTAAAGTCGCGGTCAAATTTAAACTCAGTAACCTTTTTTTCAGCAAACTCCCATTCGCCATTCGTGACGCCGAGCTTGAGTAAAAAGTGATACTTTAGCAAATATGCCTTGCATCCTGGTTTTCGAGAATTATATAGTTGCCACCCTGTTTTTCCGCTTGTAATTGAATTATCAATCACATCTTCCCACGAATTTGTAAGGGGGAGATCGCCCCACATCGATTGCAGCTCTGGTAGAATTTTGGCACGAAGAAACTGTTGTTGCTTTCGTTCCATTTGAATTCCAATAATCATATGAATACCGTCTTTTGTCATGTCGCTTTTGCAATTCACGGTTTGTTTTTCAAAAATAAACACCGGTATTTCGATTCCATTTCCGCTGTTGCCAGAAAATTCCAGTATCTTTTTTAAAGTGTTCATATATAGCAATACCATGTCAACAACGTGGTCTTTTGAATGTTTGCGTTCTTCCACACTCATCTCATACTTGAAATCGAAATCAACAAGAATTGGTCCGCCATCTTCATGTTGAATTTCTGTAAGATATTCTTGCTTTCCATCTACAAATACATGATTATAATATTTTCTATAAAAATCATCCAGTTCTGATTCTGGTATTAAATACGCACCGCCCTTGATTCCCAATTCCACATCTTTTAGTCGCGTGTGTGTGCATTTTTCACCCTGTTTTATATAAAGAGATGACAAGTATGATGCGAAATTGTAAGTTCCAGATCCATTCGCCTTCGCCATGCTCATGGTTGTTTGTTGATATACTATAATGAGATAAGTTTAATTCAATTTTTATTTATTATACTTTTTTCAAAATATTGAAATTATAAATATAAAATTATCCCTAAAAAATGATTTTTTTGTTTTCAAAAAAAAACATTTGATTATTTTTGACAATAATATTAACTTTTATTTTCAATTGCATCTACGATTGATTTTTTAGTATTAATCCAACGCTAAGAATAATAAAAGGAGAAATAAAAATGCCTGGAACAATTAAAATTTTCCGAATAAACTGTTTTAGCTTGCGTATAAATGCACTGTTATTTTTATCATATGCTTGTAATATTCTTTTAGCATATTTTGGCCGCAGTACAAGTTCTCTATATAATGCTTCATATGGTAAAACAAGTGAAGGAAAATATTGAAAATAGTTATCTTTTTTCGGTGTATTGAATATGCCCAATAGTGTCTTTAAAAACTGTTTCGTATAATACTTATTTTCTAATAACGCATCCACAAGTGCTGGCGTTGTTTTAACATTATCCAGAATATCCAAAAATACAAAAAACGAGTCATCGGCTAAGGGTGTAGGTGGATCATTATTGAATTGAACTGTTGAATCTTTTAAATTTATTTTTGTAGTTACTGTGAAATTTTGATCATTTGGATCTGGAAATTCAGTACGCGTAAGTAGGTTTTGAGCAGGATCATATGTGTATGTTTTTTTCATTGTTTATATATATATATATATATATATATACTTATAAAATATTTTATTAAAAAAAAATCATCCTTGTTTGTAATATGGATTCTCATCGATTCGCGTTCCACAATATTGCACTGGAGATTTTGCATAATCAATGGGTTCATAAATTCCTGATTTTTTCGCGGATTCAAGCAGGAATTTAAAATTATCCCAGAATTCTTCCTTGTGTCCAATGCTCTCTGTCATTAAATGTGCGAGTTCATGAATGGCAACAAATGTGAGCGTACTTAAATCAATGAGCCGCGTCCCTTCTTTGTCTTCATTCAAACAAAACGCCATTTTTTCACCCTTGTTCTCGCTATAAGCAGTGTGCTCACTTGTAGGCAACGTTTCGCTTATTTTATTCGGATTAAAATTTTCAACAAGGCGTTTTACGGCTGGATTCGATTGATGAGTTGACTCCATGTAGTCAACCAGTCGTTTCATTTTTTTTGTTGCTTCTGCTAATAAGTCCGCCGCCAATTCAACTTTACTCCGTTCTCTCACGCAATACGTGTTACCATCTACTTTTGAGATAATGCATCGCAAGTTGAAGGAATCGGAATCTTTATATATTTTTATCGCAAATAATATCATTAATAGAATCAACAGAATTCCCACATAATTTACTTTCATTGTTTATAAAAATGTCTATTTAATAATAATACGGATGTATCAATATTTAATTAATTTAATTATAATATAAATATATATTTATTTTATAATTATTTTTACAATCCTATCTCTTTATTCTATTTCTTCTTAATAGATATAAAATGAATTTAGATTCCAAAATTGTTCAAAAAACAATACGCTCGCTGTTAACCGATGTTGCGCTAACAAGTCCTGATATTTCGAGTGTTGCATCACTGACCACGACCACCGACATTGACGCGGATAAAAGCGAAAAAAAATCAATCATAACAAAAAAAAACGGTCAAGCAAATTCGGCGAGGCATGACCCAGCAACTATATTATATGAAAAAATAAATACTGCTTATAAGGAGTATTTGAATGAAAAAAATAGTGAATGTTTTACATTTCAGGAAAATGCAATTGATATAGAATCACAGGTTCCTCGCCCAGAAACACTTTCCGATGCGTTTCTCTCGAGAGAAATGAGAGAATGTATAAAAAATGATTCGCAAAAAACATTATTGTTTCAATGCAAAATTCATGCACGAAACATTCAATTATATTTTATTTTATTTAAAAAGCATGCGGATTACGCATCGTATTATAAAGCGTATGCGCATCGCGTGTTTATGTGGTTACACATGATTTCATTCCATTCTACATGTGTTGACTCACTTACCATTTATATTTACTTGACTCCATTTAAAAAAATGCTGCCTGAAAATAAAAGCGACGTCATCAGTCCGGTGAATGCAAACACCGGGTACACTTACCGTTGCGAGAAGAAAAATGAAATTGTGATTTATCGCGAAGAAGAGTGGTTCAAAGTGCTACTACATGAAACAATGCACGCGTTTGGAAATGATTTTAATCTTGATGATGAAACTGGTAGTATGACACATTTAACAAACATATTTTCCCTTCCGTCACACGTTGATATTCGATTATCGGAAACATATTCAGAAATATGGGCTCGAATGATGAATGTTGCATTTCAAACCTATTTCAAAAACCCGCCGTCATTAGAATCTCGAACTGCAAAACAATTCAAGAAAAATTTTGAGTTTTATTTGCATCTGGAAAGTATATTTTCTCTCTACCAATGCATTAAGATCCTGGATTTTATGGGCGTCAACTATCAAATTTTAATCGGAGACTCTGATAATTCTAAAAAAATGATGCGCGCATTTTATAGAGAGAATACGCACGTGTTTGCATACTATGTTTTAACATCGATACTGTTGCACGGCAATGAAGATTTTTTATCATGGTGCATACGACATAATGGCCCCGGATTACACATGTTTAAAGTAAAAGCAACGCAAGCTGAATTTATCCGGTTAATTCTATCATGCTATAAACGGAACGATCTTTTACAGAAGATTGTAGAAACAGAAAAAAAAGTGGTGAGAGATTATGAAAAAGCAAGTGTTTCAAATTCTCAACATCAAAATCAACTTGTTACGACGTTGCGAATGACCATTATTGGATTTGATTGAACTTTTACAGGAAACAAAATCACAATAACATAATAACATTAATGAAATTGATATAAACATAACCACACGATATGAATTAGTGAATCGAGTCAGTATAAGCATAATTAGGAAAAAATGTGTTCAATTTATAAGGATGAACCGTGGAAATATGAAAATGACGACGACGTTGATATAAACGGGCTATTTGAAGTAAAAGGTTTTTACATCAATCTGGACCATCGAAAAGACAGGAAACAACATATTGAAAATCAGCTTGAGCAGTTACGAATAACGGATAACATTACAAGATTTAATGCGATAAAAAATGCAAATGGTAGAATTGGGTGCAGTTTGAGTCACCTGAAATGTCTTCAAATGGCAAAAGAAGCCAACTGGGAGTGCGCAATGATTTTAGAAGATGATATTCTATTCATGTTGCCAAATGATTTTGTCGAAAATGTAAATTCATTTTTTTCAAATAAAAAAAATAAATGGGATGTGCTTCTACTTGCAGGAAACAACTTGCCGCCGTTTCAAATAAATGATAGTGTGAGCATTCGAGTATCACACTGTCAAACCACAACCGGTTATATTGTGAAGCGGCACTATTATGACGCGCTCATTTTAAATATAAAGGAAGGCATTGCAAAATTGATGAAAGATCCGGAGAATCATTACTATTATGCCATTGATAAATATTGGTTACGCCTTCAAAAACAAGATCGATGGATGCTTATGGTTCCCATCACGGTTGTTCAAAAACCGGATTACAGCGATATTGAAAAAAAATATACCGATTATCAGCGCATTATGTCGAGTGTAGATAAATCGGAGTTTCGAAAATAACATTTCATGAATATCCGAAACACATGGTGATAAATTTATGGCGATAAATTTAATTACATGCTAAACTGTTTGAAACCCCCGACCAGTTTACATTTGATCCACATTTATTTTTTTTAGAAAAATCAAACTTGTCGCATAGATTCGGGTAGTCGGTTATTTTAAAGCTGGTTGTTCCTGAACATAAATTGTATGATCCGGAATTACAGTTGGTTCCGTCAGAAGTCCAGTAGTCCGGACAGTCGGACACGAAAGGTGGCCAATTTACTGTATTGTATTGCGAAGAATAAATATTATAACCAATGAATGCAAGAACTGCAATAAATGCAAAAATTGCTACCCATAACACAGTGGTCTGAAATGACATTTAATCTGAATGTAAATAATATAAATATATATACTATTTATATTATTATTTATTAAATTATTTACAACAATTATTATTAATACGATTAGAATTAATTATTTTTATAAATATAAGTATATAAGCATAAAAATGAACTTGAATCAAAATATTCTTCCTAAACAATTTTCAAATGGACGTCTCGACATTCAAAACCCTTCACCATCGGCCCAATTTGCACTATTTGATAGAATTCCCATTTCATCACAGTGCACGGCGTTTACGGATGCAATGACAGGAAACTGGAATGATACGCCAATGTCGCTGGCATTTTTTAGTGACCAAAACATGCAAATTATACAGAATGGAATTCGAGCCGGCGTATACAATCAAAGTGGCGGTAAATATGACATTGGCCCCCAAGACTGCGACAATTTGAAAATGATTATGCGCGGTATTTATTTAGAAAGTGCGATGAACCAGCCGACAAACATAACCGAACAAATTGAATCTTTAAATAATCTGGTTTGTAATTGGTGCATTCCGCGTCTCATTAGCGAGGCGCGCGCATATTTGAACTACAAGCGCGACGTGTCAAACATGTACACGCTAATTCCACCACCCACATTGTCAACTATGAAAGGAAAAACGCTGGAATTAAATCCTTGGTTTTAAGGAACTGGAAACGGTCGTTGTTTATTTTCAACGACAAGCGGGTTTGGCAAAATAAATGGAATTCTCTCAAAATATGCAACTTCTGGAAGTGGAATGAGTTTGGGTGCAACCGGAGTTTGAGGGGTTACTAAATTCGTGGAATTGATGCCGAAAAGAGCAGATTCAATGTCAACGGAATTTTTTGAAAATGCTTCTCGCGGCATGTGGCTGGGCGTTATACCGACAGTCGGTAGCGCATTTCTATATGCGGCTCCATATTGTGAATGGTTGTATTCGGTGTAACCAAAGATTTGGTGATTTTGTTTTTGTTCTAAACAGTAATCAGAGGTTGTATTTTTGTTTCGAGTAGATGCCATGTTTTCTTTTATTTTATCTTATATTTGTATTAAAATAATATTTATAAATAAACTATATATATTATTTAAATAATATTTTTTAATTTTTTTTAAATAATTATTTACTTTTATTAGTCACTTTTATTAGTCAGTCACTTTTTATTCTCTCAATCATGTCATGCTTTGACTCGTCTAAAATAGATCCGGTTGTAAAATAGTCAATCAAGCATTTATGAAACAAGTCAAAAAATTGGTAAGAAAATAGACACATGAACATGACTTCGTCAGATAAATTCATTTCCGCATTCAGTTTTACACCTTCTTCCAGTATTTCTTTTATTTGACTACAATCTTTTAACTCGTGATATAATTCACTTGTCTTTTTATTGATTTCATTTTCATCAAAATGATACATTCCAAATGCTTGTAACAGTTGTATTTGATACATTAAGTTTCGATCGTCGTCATTGTCCATTTTTTTGTATGTGCAAATAAAATCGGCATGATACATTTCAAATAAAAAAGAAGGATTTTGTTGTAAATTAGTTTATTATCTTTAACTCATTTTTTATGATGATGAATAACTCATTTTTTTCATAATTAATTAAAAAAATAATATTTTAAGTGATTATGAAATAAAAGATACATTAGAAATGAATCGTTTTATTCTATATTTTATTTTGTATTAGATAATACTTTTGTAAATAGCTTAAATAGAATGGAATAATACATATAAATACCCAAAATGAGTGTATACGAAAAAGAAGAAGAAAAATATAATGGCGATCAAGGAGAAGCGTTGACTTCGTCGCAAGTGAAGGAATTTAGTAAATGGGAAGACGTAGAAGAATTGGATTCGAATTTGTTGCGCGGAATTTATGCATACGGGTTTGATAACCCTAGTACGATTCAGCAGAAATCGATACTGTCGTTTTTTGAAAAAAAAGATATGATTGCACAAGCTCAGTCGGGAACCGGTAAAACGGGTGCATTTTCGGTGGGTGTTTTACAAAATGTCGATCTAAGTGTAAAGAAAGTGCAGGCGGTTATTCTTGCTCCAACACGAGAGTTGGCAAAACAGATTCACGATGTTGTTAGCGGGCTGGGTGTGTTTATGAAGGCGCTTAAAATTCAGCTACTGGTTGGCGGAACATCAATAGAGCAAGACGTTTCCAGTTTGAAGAACGATCCGCCGCATGTAATTGTTGGCTGTCCGGGCCGCATTCACGACATGATTCGCAGAAATCAGGTAAAAGGGAGTGAGATTAGGATGATTGTTCTGGATGAAGCAGACGAAATGTTGTCTTCCGGATTTAAAGAACAAGTATATAATATTTTTAATTTTTTGAATTCAAGTGTTCAAGTGTGTCTTTTTAGTGCGACATTACCTGAAGAGTTACATGCACTTTCTTCCAATTTCTTAAGAAATCCGGTCAAGATTCTTGTAAAATCGGAACAGCTTACATTGGAAGGCATTGTGCAGCATTTGATTGCGCTGGAAGATGACTCGCATAAGTACACTACACTAAAGGATATTTTTAATATGGTGTCGGTGACTCAAACCATCATTTATTGCAACAGCATTAAACGGGTTATCGATTTAACGGAAGCCATGATTCAGGACAATTTTCCGGTGTGTTGCATTCATTCTGGGATGGAAAAATCAGAGCGGGATGCGGCATTTAGAGACTTCAAGTGTGGTAAACACCGCGTGCTTATTTCATCAAACGTCACTGCTCGTGGAATTGACGTTCAAAATGTGGGCGTTGTTATTAATTTTGATGTTCCGAAGGACGTGCACACGTATTTGCATCGCATTGGTCGTTCGGGTCGTTGGGGTCGAAAGGGTGTTGCAATTAATTTTGTTACCCGCTGGGATATTAAAAAGATTAAAGAGTTTGAAGTGTATTATAATACTGTAATTACGGAAATGCCTTCGACCATAAATGTTTCATCTTAAATATATGGGGTTTGTTTCAAAAAAATGGATTCGTAACAGAAAGTTTTTATTATTCTATATGGATAATAAAAACATAAATAAAAATAGATAATTAAAAAAATAAATAAAATTTATAATATGGAAAAAAAAGAGAATCTAAATGATATAAAGCTGGATACTACATTTCGTTTACCGATAACGTATGTGGATAAAGATAAACTGCATGAAATTAATGCACACGTTATGACAGATTTGGAGTTGGTTCATGTAAAAAACGATTTAGTAACAGAAAAAAATGAAGACGAATCCGCGATAAAACAAAAAACCATGTACGAACACGTATTTCGTCCTTCCACGATATACGGAAAACATTTTTTAGATGAATGGGCTCGATATTATACTTCGGATGTAACCTTTTTAAAAGACTCGCAAGTATTGATAAAAAAATGTCAAAGTGGGTCTTCATGTGTTGAAACCTATTTAGAAATTCATAAAATTTGGACTTCGATTCAGGGTGATAAGCATTTCAAGGACAAATTTGGATACATTGATATTGCCATGTTGGAACCGCTCAATTCATCGTCACTGTTTCTTCAAATTCTTTCGCTTCAAAATTTAGCGTCTCCTCTCATTTCTCTCTTGACGCCGCTCATTATACTTATTATTCCCTTTTTTATATTGCGATTTCGGAATATGCCGATTGACTTTTCAGGTTATATATCTTTTCTAAAAAAGATTGCACAATATCATCCCATTGGTAAAATATTTGAAAATTTTAGTTCTGTGCCGTGGGATAAAAAAATATACATTTTTGTTTCGATTGCTTTTTATTTCCTTCAAATCTACCAAAATATAGTGTCATGTTATCGATTTTATAAAAACATGTTTTTAATTCATGCTAATATTTACGCATTTGCAAATTATATTATTGGAAGCATCAAAAATATACATTCTATGAATTCAATCATTATAAATGAAAAGTTGTCATCGTATCGCGCATTTCAATTGGAAAATGAAAGACACGCGCAAACTCTATCTGCACTACACGATGAAATAAAAAATGTCATGCCATTCAAACTCACTCTTGCAAATGTGTCGAATATCGGAACCATTATGAAGCTGTATTATCGATTTCATTGCGACGAAAATGTGAAAAATGCAATCTGTTATACTTTTGGATTTAATGCTTATGTTGAACATATATCCGGTCTCACAGATTTGATTCAAAGTAAAAAAATTGTCGCTTGTGCATTTTTATCGCCAACGTCGACGTCTTCCTGTAAAGAAAAAACATATTTTAAAGCATCGTACTATGCGCCGCTAATGAATGAGCGCGTTGTAAAAAATAATATTAAGTTGAATAAAAAAATGACGATTACCGGTCCAAATGCTGCTGGAAAAACCACGCTTATTAAATCTACACTTTTAAATATCATTTTCTCTCAACAATTTGGATACGGATTCTATAAAAAAGCACGATTAGTGCCATATGAATTTGTTCACAGTTACTTGAATATTCCAGACACTTCAGGGAGAGACAGCTTGTTTCAAGCCGAGTCGCGCAGGTGTCGAGAAATTATTTCGTGTTTAGTAAAACATAAAACGAAAAGACATTTTTGTATTTTTGATGAACTGTATTCCGGGACAAATCCATACGAAGCCATTGCAAGCGCATATGGGTTCATCAAATATGTAAACACGTTTGATAACGTGGATTTACTGCTGACGACGCATTATTCCAAGCTGTGCAAGCTTTTAGAAGCCGAGCGTGTTGAAAACATGCACATGAAAATTGAAAGGGATGAACAAGACACAATAAGATACACTTATAAATTAGGAAAAGGTATTTCTTGTGTAAAGGGTGGAATTAAAGTTCTCGAAGATTTAGATTATCCAATTGAAATTATTGCGGATACAAAAAATATGATTCACGGTGTTGATGCCGAGGTTTAAATACGACTCAATGAACAAAACAATTAAAATTTAAATTATTTAATTGCATTCAATAATGTAATTAAATAGTGCAATTAAATAATGTAATTAGTAAAAAATATAAAAATAAAAACAAATCTATAACATAAAACATAAAATAAAACATGTTAAGCAATATTTCGGATTTATTTACAATGGCTAGTTTAGTCATATGCATGCTTCTATCTGGAATTATATTTTATTACCTTCGCACACGAATCAGCATGTTGGAACAATCCGTTATGGACCAAGCGCAACTTTTGCAACAGGTGGTAACATCACTAAAATCTTCGCAATACAGACAAATGCAAATGACTACAAATACGAATGCAAATCAAAATATAAATACTGCAAATATGGTTTCAAACAACGTAAATCAAACACCACAAATAAATTTAATTCAAGTATCTGACGACAGTGATAGTGATAGTGATAGTGATAGTGATAGTGATAGTGATAGTGATAGTGATGGTGGCGATTCTTCAAATGAAAGTGAAGGAAATGTTTGTCCGCTTGAAGAGGGCGAAGGTTCTTGTAATATGATTGATTTATCATCGATTTCATCGTCTACAAGTTATTTGAAACCATCTCCTTCTGAAATAAAAGTAATTGAATTGACATCTACGATTCGTTCTGGTCATGAATATGCCAGCGAAGACGACGACAATGATAATGATGATGACGATGATGACGATGATGAGGATGATGACGATGATGATGACGACGATGATGACGATGATGACAGTAATGACAATCGCCATAAAGAATGTAATGTTAATGAAAGTATAAAAAATGATATTAGGATGGAAGTTGATGATGAATCGAAAAAGGTTAGCAATGCAAACAATAAAAAAATAAAAAGTATAGTAATTGAAGATCCTGCCAGTTCAGTATCACTGGATGAAATGAAAAATATGCCGGTGAATTCATTACGAACTTTAGCAAAAACCAAGCTTAGTAATATAATGGATATTCCAACGATTAATAAAATGTCAAAGAAGGATATTTTAAAAGCATTGCATGAATAATTAATTCATTTATAAATTTTTTTTTATTTATTATTTATCGCCCCATCTTATAACAAAATAATGAATAATAAATCTACATCATTAGATATATCAGATATTCCAAATCTGAATGAACAAAGATTTAAAGTAACAGAACAGTACGTTCGATGTGGAATTGAAAAAATTAATTCACCTGCAAGTAAAACTTACATTTGTAAGTTTAAACAAAACGGGTATTTTGTTTCTGCTTATTATAAAAACCAATTTTTAGGTATTTGGGAGCATACGTCTAATGGTTGGGAATTGTGTATAGTCGGAGATAAACCTGACAATGGTATGTTTATTTTCCATCCAACTAAACTGTCATCCAATAATGATGTAATCGAAATGACTGGTACTATAGTAGAAGCTGGAACATCACAAGGTCCTCTATTAAAAACGGTAAACGCAATATATGACATAATGCCACAATTTTTAAAAAAAAAGACAAGCAAGTTGTATTCAAAAATATCTACTGAATTAAGAAAAAATATAAGTCAAAATTTAAAAGTTTCTCGTATGACATGTCAACGAATTGAATAATTTTGTTAAAATAATATGAATAATATGAATGCAAATAAAATGCAAATGTTTTCATTTTGAATTTGTAATTAATAATATTGTATTTTAATGAACTAAAATAATTTAAAATACAATA
>Ga0172362_10003318_pt1 | contig 13878 bp, 17 predicted proteins | sample LakKivs1_kivu2a2_FD_114534 | JGI IMG/M metagenome (GOLD analysis project Ga0172362, IMG submission 114534) | Sediment microbial communities from Lake Kivu, Rwanda - Sediment s1_kivu2a2 | ecosystem: Environmental > Aquatic > Freshwater > Lake > Sediment | place: Rwanda: Western Province, Lake...
GGCGCCCAGCAGTGCCACGGATTGTCCCGGCTCTGCGACAAGGTTGATGTCCTGTAGAACTGGCTCACCCCCGTCCTTATTGTAGCTGAAGTATACGTTCTCGAATGCGACTCGGCCCTTTATCGGCGGTAGAGTGATGGCATCTGGCTTGTCTTGGACTTGAGAGCTTGAGTCTAGGATCTCTACGACCCTTTCAGCTGAGGCGTTGGCTGCAGATACTTGACCCGCCATCATGGCTAGGAACGTCAGGGGGAACATAGTCGAGAGAAGATAGCTGTTGAAAGCCAAGATTTCTCCAACCGTGAAGCTTCCCGCGATTACTTGAAGCCCTCCAAGGTAGACGATCACCACCGTGCTTAGATTGATGGTCAAGAGCATTAGTGGCATTAGAACCGATATGAGGCCGCCGACCTTGATGCTTTGCTTCATCAGATCAGAGTTGGCCTTGTCGAAGCGTTCATTCTCGTAGTCTCTTCTAACAAAGGCCTTCACCACTCTGATACCCGCCAAGTTCTCTTGAAGCACTTGGTTTAGATTTTCGAGTCTCTTCTGAACGCCTAGGAACAGAGGTCTGGCGACGGTGACGAAGACCATGGTGAAGACGAAAGTTAGGGCGAGGAGAATGAGCAGTATTGTCGCGAGTTGCGCGTTTGTGATGAGCATGAAGGAGATACTGCCAATGACCATTAGTGGGGCCCTCGTGAGCATTCGAAGAGTCATCATCACGACCATTTGGAGCTGGTTTACATCGCTTGTAAGGCGTACTAGTAGCCTCCCTGTTTGGAAATTGTCTAGGTTGCCGTAACTGAACGATTGGATATTGTTATAGAGGGCTCGTCTCAAATCTGCTGCGAATTTCTGAGCGACCCGGACAGAGAAGATTGTATTGACGACCGCTAGTAGGGCACTTATAACAGCTGCAACGATCATGAAGATACTCGTCCCGAGTATCATTTGCATATCTCCCTGCGCGACGCCTTGATCGATTATCCGTTGGACGAGGCGGGGCTCCAAGAGGTCAATGCCAACGACCAAGGCCAAGAGGACCACTGCCAAGACCGCGTCTCGCTTATAGGGCTTAAGGAATCCAAGAACACGTATTAGCGCGCTCATTGAGGCTTCACCAGTTGTCCACTGATCTCTTCGACCTTTTTCGCCGTCCCTCGTAGCAGATCCTGAACCATCGGGACAGCTTCCGGATTCCTCTCTAGTAGCAGATGGATATTCTCTAGGGCCATTAATAGTCCAAAGTAGGCCTCGAAGAGGCCCTCATCCATCCCCCTGAAGAGTTTCCAGTACATCTTCTGAATGGAGTAGTATCGGGACCTGATGTGGGAGTCTACCTTTCGATGTTCCTCGATGGCTCCTAATCCGGTCGAGGTGAGAGCATACCTTTTCAAAAAGGGGTCTTCCGATTCCACAAACTCGATTAAACCCAGCTCATCTAGCTTCGAAAGGAGAGGATAAATGGAGCCGGGACTAGGTCTCCAATCAGTATAATACTCGATCTCGTCCATAAGTTCGGAGCCCGACATCGGCTTCCTATGAAGAATATCTAAGGTCAGGTGACGGAGCATGCCCTTAGGTACCCCGATGCGTCGCCGCAGGTACCTTGCTTGGCGATCGTGATGCACAGAAAATCACTTCCGATATCACTATTGATACGCTCTCTTAAACGTTCCTATCCTGGCGGTAGCATAGAACTGCCGATGTAATGGCGCCGGGGACGGGATTTGAACCCGTGCGACCCTTGAGGGTCACAGACTTAGCAGGCCTGCTCCCTACCAGACTAGGAGACCCCGGCAGAGACGAGACATGCTAGAACCTCGCCTCCTAATAAAAGCCTTCCCGCTATTGAGAATCTCTTTGGTATGGCGAGGAAATGGATATGAACTTTCGCAGATTGTCATAAAGGTAAGTCGGAAGATGTGGTCATAGAGGAGGGGTCGTGATGAAGTATCGCGTCTTAGGCAGGACGGGACTGAAGGTTTCTGAACTTGGGCTTGGAGGCCACGAGTATGAACGGATTCTCAGTGCCGCTCACTTTGCTGGCAAGAGGAAGTTTGAGGAACCAGTTGATCTTGAGGAACTCTTGCAGACTCAGGGTACTAGGAACGAGTTGATAAAGAGGGCGATTGACGCTGGAGTGAACTACTTCGATACTGGACAGATAGAGGAACCTCAGTCTCTAGGTCTGGCTTTGGAGGCCCTTGGGCGGAGAAGGGATGTTTACATAGCTGCTGAAGCAATGTCGCCTGTAGCTAAGCTGAAAGAGGCGCCGAAAACGCGGTGGCGAGATGTCATTATAGACGGCGTTGAAGGACGGTTGAAACTGCTGCGGACGAAATATATCGACGTTTACAACGTTCATATGCCAGAAAACGATTATTCGCGTGACAGATTTGAGGCCGTCATAGAAGTTCTGAAGGAAGTCAAAGATCAAGGCAGGATAGGTGCGATAGGCGCCGCCTCCCATGAGGTAAGATTCGTGGCTGAGTTGATTCGGAAGTACGATTGCTTCGACTCAGTGATGGTACCATATAACTACCATCATCAAGAGGCTAGGGAAACCCTCTTCCCCCTCTGCAAGGCGTTGGAGGTCGGTGTAGTGGTTATGAAGCCTTTCTGCTGGCCCTACTACGGCATCTCCTTCCACAACTTCCTTCCCCCAAGCCCCAAGACGGGCAACTATACGCCCAACCAGACAAGCCTCAGATGGATACTCGAGTCTCCAGAGGTCAGCACAATAGTTCCGGGCACCAACACAATCGCTGAACTGGAGGAAAACTTGGGCGCCATGGACAAGGAAGGCAAGATAGATGAGAGCATCCTTGAGCAATGCCTCGAGTTGGCTCAGAGCCAGCTGGGAAAGGAGAAACTCAAAGAGTTGGCTGAGCAGGGGGATGTGGCACGGACGCGAGGCTATATTCGGGGTTATGCTAAGAGAGCCTTGGCAGAAGCTAGCTAGAAGGCTAATACGTTATTTAATCCCCAAACCCAAAGGATATAAGAAGTTGAAGCGAACCAGATACGAGGCTGAAGAGAACGAAAAGGACGAGGAAACAAAGGCTGAGGAAGACGAAGCGAAAGAGGATGAACCGCCAAGAAAAGAAAAATCTCAAAGGTAAATAGCTAGCCCACAAATCCACGTCATTATTATTTGCTGCGTATCTATCTGTTCATGAATATATCTACTCTCGGCATGACTAGTTTGTTGGGTCTGAGGTCTTCTGGGATTAGACCGAGGATTTGCCTAAAGTAGTGTTCACTGCTCTTGCCATCAGCTCTGAGATGGGAAAGCATCTATATCGCCAAACAACTTGTACCAAAGATCGAGGGCTTCGAATCGGACAACCTAGAAGCGCGCTGCTTGGGCTAAATCCAAATTATTAAAGTAAATCCTCTTTGATTCTGGTCTCTATGAAAGTGTTAATGGCTTCGCATCGATCTTCGAGACTGTCTTCTGCACTTCAGAAGATGGTACCTAACGATGTTCAGATCATTGTCCCCCAGAAATGGACGGATGAGGAGCTGATCAGGCTGGCCCGTGAGGTGGATGTGATAGTTTGTGTCACCCTCTCCAAAGAGGTGGCTCAAGCTGCAAGAAGGCTTAAACTAATCCAGAAAACTGGAGCAGGTGTTGACGGCATACCCCTCGACGTTCTGAGAGATGATGTGGCTGTGGCAAACACGTCAGGTGCTAACCCAGTGCCGCTAGCTGAGGGGGCAGTCGCCCTTGTTCTAGCTTTGGCCAAGCAGATTGTCCGCCGTCACAACCTTTTCCCTCAAGGAGACAGTGCAAGTAGAAGAGGCGTTGAGCTACGGGGGAAGAAGGCTGGAATCATCGGTTTGGGCCATATAGGGGTGGAAGTGGCTCGGCTTCTCAAAGCCTTCGAAATGAAAGTTCTGGCGATAAAGCGGCATCCCAGTGACGACGCCTTGAAGACTCAGTTCAACCTTGATTTTCTCGGAGGACCAGATGATCTCGATTATCTCCTCAGAGAGTCAGACTTCATAATATTCACTGTGCCGTTGACACCAGAGACTCGTGGAATGATTGGTGAACGTGAGCTCCGTTTGATGAAATCGACAGCCTACATCGTGAACATATCTCGAGGAGCTATCATCCAAGAGGAGCCACTTTACAGAGCCCTGAAGGAGGGATGGATAGCCGGTGCTGCCCTCGATGTCTGGTGGCCACCACACTGGTGGGATTCTACGTGGAATCCTAGGGGAGTGATTCCTCGCTGTCCTATCTGGGAGTTGCCAAACGTGATCGCCACACCACACAACATAGGCTCGACGGACACGCCGTCAAACACGAGCCTCCAAATTGTTGCTGAAAACATCTGTCGCACCGCCGAAGGAAGACCGCCGATAAACCAAGTCGATAAGAAGCTTCAGTACTAGAGTCGGAAGCGCGCTTATGAATCAGCAATCATTTTGTTCTCTTGAGCTATTATTCTGAGCAAAAGTCTTGGTCCGCTTATCAGTAGTTAGCGCGCGACGAGTCATGTGTGCAGGGATGCAACTTTAATAGCGGCTTCAACCCTAAGACGATTCGGCGACGGGTCTAAGTGGGAGCTAGGGGTCCCCAAGGGAGCGATCCCGACCGCAAACCCCCTATACGGCGGACGACGCTGCAGTAGGCATCAAAGCACTCAAACTCCTACGGTTGCGGGACTATGAACGTCTGTCCCCCAGGGCCTCCGGTTGTGGGGCGGTCTCCGGAGGGAGGCCTGCTTCCGCATCTACTGGGCTAACCTGGCCAGGCTCGGAAGAGAGCAACCTATCCCCGGACGCGGGGCGCTTGAGGGGTTGCAGGCGTGAGTTCGGTGGCCGTTTGGGGTTCGAGGAGCCTAGTTGCTGATCTTCAGTGATCCGTCGCCGCTATTCCTCATGTCTGCTGAGGGCTTAGCCATGTGTGAGTTCAGAGTAATACTCGATGGGGAAAAGGTCTTCGAGGACGCGATTTACGTCAAGGACGATGGACAACGCCTCTTCGTCAGAGATGTCCTAGGGCAGTCAAAGGAGTTTTCCAACTGTCGCGTAGTTGAGATTAGTGTGGAACGAGAAGAACTGATCATAGCCAAGGGATAGAAGGAGGATTCAGCCTCCCCAAGGTGTGAAGCAAGTGAAGATCGCTGTCTCAGGAAAAGGCGGCGTCGGCAAGACTACAGTCGCCGCGTTAATATCTAAAGCCTTCCTAGAAAAGGGGCTTCGAGTCTTGGCGATCGATGCAGACCCGAATCCGAACCTCGCAATACTCCTAGGCGTCCCCTTGAATGAGGCCGAGAAGATAGTCCCGATCTCCGAGAACAGTGCCCTCATCGAGGAGAAGACAGGTGTCAAACCAGAGAGCTATGGAAGCATCTTCCGAATCTCCTTCAGAGTCGACGATATAGTGCATCGTTTTGGAGTTAGGACTCCCAGCGGAGTCGACCTCATAGTCATGGGCGCAGTACGTTCTGCTGGCCAAGGCTGCATGTGCCCCGCTAACGCCCTGATTAGGGCTCTTCTGAGGTATCTACTCATGCAGTCGGGGGAGGTGGCTGTGGTTGATATGGAGGCGGGCATCGAGCACCTCGGGAGGGGAACCGTCGAGCACGTGGACGTGATGCTCGTGGTAACTGAGCCATCCTTGAGGTCTCTTGAAACCGCTAGGCGGGTGAGCAGACTCGCCGAGGAGATTGGTATCAAACACGTCTTCCTCGTCGGCAACAGGGTCACTGGGGAGGAGGCCAAAATAGTAGAGGAATACAGTGAGAGGATTCATGTCCCCCTCCTCGGTCTCATCCCTTTTGACGACAATCTCCGTATCCTAGACACTCTCGGCGAGAAGTCTCTCGCCTCCTTCCCCTCCTCACCGGGCGCGGAGGAGGTTAAACGGATTAGTGAGGCCCTCCTCGAATCAGAAAAATCCGCGTCGTAAAATCGGTTATATGCTAGCGACATCATGTTATCGATGAACTAGTTCACCATATCGACTATGGAGGCAGGATAACCATGTCGAGAGATAAGCCCCTTAGCGAACTTCTTGAGGAAGCTACCGAACTCCACGGCCACTTCGGGCCTTTCTTAGTCTTGGGCGTGAAACTCGCGCTATACGCCAAGGAATCCTTGGGCACAGAAGTTGAGGAGTGCTTCCTAGAGGTGCCGAAGAAGATACCTACCCTTTGCACCATCGATGGGGTGGAGTCAATAGTCGGACCCGGCAGAGTCAGATCTAGGGACGGTAAGAGGATTGCGGCCACCTTCAGGGGTGGCGGGAAGACCATCAGAATCAGCGTCAGAGACGATGCTTTGGACGAGTTCCAGTCTAAATGTCGCCGCCACTATGAAGAGTACCTGAGAAGCATCATTCCCCACGCGAGGGAAGTTGAGGCACGACCTCCCAGCGAACTGTTCGAGTTGAGGAATCGTTAATAAAGCCCATACGGCTAGGCGTATGAGTACGATGGCAGGGGCTTCAGACCTCTTGAATCATATGGACTCTCTCAGGAAGCGGGGACTGAGCCTCCGGGTCCTAAATGAGGATGTACCCCTCTTCGAGAGTAGCGAGAGTGGTATGAGGCCCCTCGTGGAGACAATACAGCGCCTAGGCCGCTCCAAGCTCCGTGGAACAATAGTTGTGGATAAGATCGTCGGGAAAGCGGCGGCCCTCCTCATGGCGTACTTTAGGCCCAGAGAAATCTATTGTGGAACCATGAGTCGGAGGGCTGTGGAGGTCCTAGAACGATATGGAATCAGGTACCTTGCTGAGGAGATCGTCCCGGAAATACGGCGCCCCGGCAGCAATGACCTCTGCCCCTTCGAGGAGGCGGTCCTAGATGTGGAGACCCCGTTACAGGGTTATCGTCGTATTGTTCTTAAGTTCAATGTACTTACGAGCCCCGATCGCCGAGCTAGATGAAATAGGGCTTTCTCATAGTGACGGCTTGGGTGAAGAGCCGCCGAAGCTCTTCATCTGAAGCGTCCTTTCTCAGGGGGGTGAGGATGTCTATGAGGTTGTCTGACCTGAAGAGGCAGGGCTTCAGCTTCCCATCTGAAGTCAATCTTATGCGGGTGCAGTGGGCGCAGAACTCCGTGTTGTGCATGGGTCTAACGACCTCGACCTCGCCATCGTCCTTCAAGAAGAACTTCCGGCGATGCTGCATATCCCTAATGACTACCCTCTCCGCCTTGCTCTGCAGGGTTTCTTCGATGGCTGAGAAGTCTCTGTGGAAGAGCTTGTAGTATTCCTCCTCAGATGTATCGGACTCGACCTCTATTAGCTGAAGAACTAGACCATCCTTCTTCGAGAAGTCCAGCATCTCCCAGATTTGGTCATCGTTCACGCCTCTCAGCACCACCATGTTCAATTTGACAGGTTTCAAACCGACGCGCGCTGCCTCGGAGACGCCTCTGAGAACCTTGTCGAGGGCGTCGACGCCGGTCATTTTCCTGTATGTTTCCTTTCTGAGGGTTCCTAGGCTGACGTTCACCCTGTCGAGCCCTGCGGCCTTAAGGGGCGCGGCCAGTTCTTCGAGCAGAATGCCGTTGGTGGTGATCCCGATGTCTGATATTCTGGGCACTGCCCGTATGCGGGCAACGACCTCTTGGATGTCTTCTCTGAGTAGGGGTTCTCCTCCTGTGAGCTTGATCTTGTCGACATCGAAGGAGGCGGCGATGGAGACGATTCTCTGGATCTCTTGAGGCGTCATCTCTATCTGGAGGTGGCGATTGTCTCCTTCCTTGTGGCAGAAGGGGCAGGCGAGGTTGCATCTCTGGGTGAGGGAGATTCGGAGGTTGGTTACTGGTCGGCCGTAGCTGTCCTTGAGCATGGTGGAGGTCCTTCGTCGATATGCTTCGCTTTTCTTACGAGTCATCTTCCCAAGACTTTTAACTTTTCCGAAGTTGACACTGGGCTCTGATCGTCAATTTAGGAAGGCTTAAAGGACAGGAAAGTGGGTTGATGTTACTATCAGGTAACAAGAGGGCTCGTTGATGCTCCGACTCCTATTAATGAAGAACGACAAGATCCTATGCGACCTCCCTATCTCGCCGAGGGACTGGCCCGAGGAAGAGTTCGAGGAAGAGATGGACAGTTTCCTCGAGAAATTCGCGAGGTACTCCCAGATCACCGAGGCCCTCTCGAACCTCAACCGCCTCAGGATGCTCCGCTACCTTATGGATGAGGACGACTTCACCCACAGCTTCACCGACTTCCTAAGGGAATTGGAAATGAACCCCAAACTCGTTCGAGAACACGCCGTCAAACTTAGGGAGGCGGGGTACGTTGAACCGGTGGGCAGAGGAAAGTATCGCCTATCTGAGAGGGGCCGCATCCTCTTCATGACAGCGGGATTAGCGGTCATGCGCGTCGTCGAGGCCTTAGAGGGGGAGGAGATATGATCTATCCAGAAGACGACATCATCAGTTGGTCGAACAGTGAGTCCGAGGAATCCGTCAACTCTGAGCCATGGCCAGCCGAGAGAGAGGCGGAGTACATTGAACGTCTGGACAGATGCAGCAACTTCAGGGAAATCTTCCAACTCGTCAAGCAAAGCGTCAAAGAATCACTGAAGCAGGAGCGGGCGGGCCTGATGCTTTTCCTAGCAGATATGACCTATAGAGTCGGGGCATACCACCAAGTCGGTACCAACAACATCGTCATGAACCGGTTGCTCCTCAACCATGTCCTAGAGACGTCCGAGACCATGAGGGACGCCAACGCCTTCATCTACTCCATCCTAACCCACGAGTACATCCACGCCCTAGGCTACATAAATGAGAGAGAAGCCAGAGAGCTGACCTACCAAGTCTCAAAGGAGACCTTCGGTGAAGAACACCTCGCTACAAGAATGGCAGCCACAAGCCCTTGGCAATACATCAAACCAATACACATCGAGTCCCCTAGCGTCCAGAGACCGCCCAGCGTGGTTAGGGACTTTGAGCCCCCGCCCTTCGGCTACATCTCCTAGTCGACCACTCTAAGCTTTGACCAGTTCAAGGACACATAGACTGAGAGCGCAATCGCTCCAACACCGAAGACGACCATAGCAAGACCGAAGATAATCGAAGCAGAACCGAGTAGGAGACTAGCGTAGGCGGTGCTGGAGCCGAAGATGAGTGTTACCACGGCTGTCGCCCACGCGAGAACCGGTGTCCACGCGTGCCCAAGTCGAAGCCCATGCCCCGTCAGCGCGGATGCCAAAGCCAGAGGCAGAATGAAAACGGCTATGAGGCCGGACAAGGCGTACAGAACCACTTCTAGTATCGCGAATGCGAGGTAGGATACTGCAACCACTTCTCTCTTCCCAATCTTCATGGAAGACTCCTCATTTGACGCACGTTGGAGTCAGGTCAACGTCTCTTGTTGACGGGCGCATTCTGGAAACATCAGTATTGAGAATTTAACCCTTACCCCGCTCTGCCTCAGCCCCTCGTCGAGCAGGGTGATTATCCGTCCCCGCTGGTACTGAAGATCTATCATTGGAAGGTTCACTGGATGATTGTCTAGGAGACGAGTATGGGACGGGAGATCCCTGCGTCCAACCTATCTCCACGTCATAGGGGTCCCCGGTAGGACTGATTCCCCTCAGAGAGTTCATGAGTTGCTTGAGGCTCGGTGAAGGTTTTCTAGTACCTCTGAAGCGTCCAAGGGTTGCCATCAAGCGGCTATTGATGCGAGTCCAGAGAGGCCTTGATTCGTCTGGAGGCCCTTTTGAGAATTTATCAGTGTCCTTAGACTTTTTCATGCTCTAGATCAGCTTTTGGGAGTGGTCGTCATATATGGATTTTGATCTGGGATGGCCTTCTTTAGGCGTCTCTATAAGATCCAAGTGGCTATTACAATCACATAGTCTCCGACAACTATGTGCTGGATCGCGATCTTCAGCTAAACCTATAACGTAAACCTTTGAGATATCCTCCTACTTGTGAGAAGAGACATGCTCCTCCTAGATATCTCCGGTAGCCTTTGTATAGCAGCAACGGACCTTGCGGTCAAGGCCACCCTGAAGCGGTTGAGGAGCGTCTACAAGATGGTGGATCACCTAGCAAGAATGCTTCAAACACTGGATAAGGGGGAGTGAGGTTCTTGAAGCGAATCGTGTGGGGGATAACAGGCGCAGGAGATCTCCTTCCAGAAGTCTTGGAAGAAATGGAGAAGCTGTCCGATGCAGGAAATGTGGAGATAACCGCCTGCCTCTCAAAGGCGGGTTACACCGTCGTGCGCTGGTATAAACTTGCCGAAAAGATTCAAAAAACGTCCAAGAAAGTAATCGTGGAAAAGGATGCTAACACGCCCTTCATCGTGGGACCGCTACAGCTAGGCAGGTTCCACAGCCTCCTCGTGGCACCCGCCACAGGCAATACGGTGGCGAAGATAGTTCACGGGATAGCAGACACGCTAATAACTAACGCTGTGGCCCAAGCTCAGAAGGCTGGTGTGCCGGTGTATATTCTTCCTGTGGATCGAAGGCTAGGGGAAATAGTTACGCGTCTACCATCTGGTGAGGAGAAGACGCTCATTATGCGGGATATAGATATCGAGAACGTGAATAAGCTGAAGGCTATGAAGGGCATTACTCTACTGGAAACTCCCCGAGATATAGGAGAAGCTTATTCCAATGAGGGATAGCATCAATTAGATCATAGCTGATAGATTAGATTACAAACTTTTACAAATTATGGGCGTGGCACCTACTAAAAACTAGTTGCGCGTCGGATTAGAGTTTAACGTATACACTCAAATCTTTCAAATTACCGTCAACTTTCTGACGCGCGATTTGTGTACTGGGAACGTAGGGCAAGTGGTCTATTACAGAGGGTTTAACTATGAGGCTTGAGTTCCCTCAGAAGTATTATGCTAAGCTCAAACCGTTTGAGGGACATGAACCTTTGGGGAGCACTAGGGATAGTCCTTCTGACCGTCTATCTGTCGGTCGCGACTTATCTTCACTGGATTCAAGTTACTTTTCGCGTCGGCCCGTACTTCTTTGCTCACTGGTTGGCTTGGATAGGAACTCTCTATATCGCCTTTGTCACGCCTGTTAATTACATTATGAGACGTCGCAACATAAAGAGAGTCAAAGTACTCCGCAACATCCATATGTACGGCAACCTGTTTGCTTTCATACTCATATCTATTCACTTCTTTCAGCAAGTAGGGAGACCGCCACAATTCTACCCAGAACTGGGGACTGGGTTGACATTATACTTAGTCGTGCTCGTACTGGTAGCGACAGGTTTTGTTCAAAGATTCCAGATTTCTCCTAGGCTGGGGAAATACGGTGGAGAGACGGCAAGTGCCTTGCCTCATTACAATAGGTCGATACATGTCGGCACAATTATCGCGTTTTACCTCGTAATAATCACTCATATATTGCATGGAATAAGGTTGCTGTAATCATCTAGTCTCTAGAGTTTTTGCGCCAGCAACGTTATGTACAAAGAGGTGGCTAGAATAGGCTGTGGGTTTTATTCAGAACCTTTCTCCCTTTATCCATGGAGAGGGATTGGGTAGGCAATCTCATATACAATCGTCTAAAGTCGCGCGATCGAGATGGTCAGAAAGGACTTTAACACTATCCTTATGTTGAGTCATGCGATTGCTATGAAAGATGTGGAACACTGGAAAGAAGTCCCGTAACAGTTGGAGTGAAGGTCGTGGGGCGATTCTTCGGGAGATAGACGACGCTTGCAACTGAAATGAGGGTCAATCTCATCATCTTGTTCCTTCCCAACTTTAATAAGTGAGCTTTGTCTAAACTCTAATTGGGTGAGATATATGGCAAAAATAGAGGAAATCGAAGGAATAGGAAAGACATATGCCAAGAAGCTTATGGATGTAGGTATCAAGACGACAGATGATCTGCTAGAAGCCGGCTCCACACCGAAGAAACGAAAAGACCTTGCGGACAAGACGGGTATCTCGCCTAAGTTGATTCTTGAATGGGTCAACTTAGCTGATCTCTTTAGAATTAAAGGAATAGGCGAAGAATATTCCGACATCCTAGAAGAGGCTGGAGTCGACACCGTAGCTGAACTCGCTCAGAGGGTCCCGGAGAATCTTCACGCAAAAATCTCCGAGGTAAACAAAGAGAAAAAGCTTGTCAGAAGGGTGCCAACGCTCAACGAAGTCAAGGACTGGGTTGAACAAGCGAAGAGGCTTCCGAGGAAGGTAGAGTACTAATCAGTTACTGGACTCTCCACTTTTTCCCCTTTTTGGGAGATCTCAATGGCGATTAGCGCACGCAAGTCAGGAATATATGGATTGTCATTTGAATTATGTCTCGTCCGCTAACTAGTATACGCCGTACTTCTTAACAGAGTCTATCATAGTCCTAACGTTTTCCGGTCTCGCTTCGTTTGTCAGTCCAGTACTTGAGGTCAGGATAAAGCCTCCTCCTTCCCCACAAACTTTGATGAGATTCTTACAATAGTCTTCCACTTCTTGAGAGGACGCAACCTGCAGTAATGAGTGCGGGACACCGCCCATGATACATGTATGGCTACCCAAGACCGCCTTTGCTTTGGCGAGATCTGTAAAGGCAAAGCGTGCAATAGTCTTTCCCTTGGGCAGTTCTAGGAGATACTCCAAGCGCTGTGCCCAGTCCCCCTCGTAAAAGGGTACATGGACCAACCCTCTATCCGTCAAAGCCACTATGAGTCTTTTCAAAGTAGGCCAGTAGAAGGTCTCAAATTGCTTGATAGACATGAAGCCATCAGACCCTCTGTGAAGGGCGGTGCCAACTCTTTTGGGGTTTCCCCTCTTACTCTGGAGAGTTGAAATCCCGGATGCAATTGAGTTGGATAGAATCATCTCACACGCTTGGAGCAGTTTGTCTGGGTTACGATACATGTAGAGCATGGTTCCTCTCATTCCCCTCAAATGATCGGAGATCACATCGAAGGGAGCGGCAGCATTTCCATGGGAGAGTGGCGGGAAACCAAGGTTAGCCATTTCTTCCTCAAATGTGCTCGTGGCTTGGCTATACTTCTCCTGCTCCTGCCCCGCTTTGAACAGTGCCTCAAATGCTTTGATGACTTCCGGCTTGCTGAAGGGCGCTGCCTGAGACGCCAGTGTGGATGCTCCCCACAGGGACGGGAGAGGAGGAAGCTTAGAAAACGGCGCTAAAGCTTCCCATACCCGGGGCAGATAGTGTCTCAGGGTAAAATCGCCAGGATCAGAAAGGAACAAGTCGTATTCGTCTGCCCTGAGGGGCTCCCCCTCTATGTACTGGTGCATAGAATTAGGCCCAAGGCCATCACCAGGCCATTTAAACAGTTTTGGACCCAAGGATTTAAGGGCGAGTCCCGAACCACCTGCACCCGCAGAATATAAGTCCGGCTTGAGATCCACGATCGTCTTCTTAGTTGCCTCCTGCCAGGCGCCATGGTCATGATATGAATCCGCTATAGTCAGCCTCCCCACATATCTGGCAGGGAAGTAATTCGTTGTCAGGACGACGGGTACCCTGTCTGGCTTTTTTAACTCGATGGCGTCCCTTATCCTCTTCTCTCTTTCCTCATAAAGCTCTTCGGGTGATTTGCCCGTCTTCATCTCAATCTCCTCTCTTAATCTCTATTGTTTGTTTTTATACAATGCGTTGCTCTTCGCATTCATTGAAACAGGAAGGCTCATAAGTACTTGATCGGAAGCTATCAATCATTGTTTAGCGCGCGTGAAAGTGAGAGGTGGGTTTGGCTTAGAGTTTAATCTTCCTCTCTAATCTTTTTCTACATAACGCTTGAATAGGATAGACTCAGAAGTTTGGAGTGTGTGGGGGATCTGACTCTGGTATTCATTGAGCACTACTTCGGCAAGGATGGGATCAAAGACAAGATCGGCTTTGAGGATGTCCACAAGTTCATAGAGGAAGCAAACCCTGA
>Ga0172362_10003319_pt1 | contig 13878 bp, 13 predicted proteins | sample LakKivs1_kivu2a2_FD_114534 | JGI IMG/M metagenome (GOLD analysis project Ga0172362, IMG submission 114534) | Sediment microbial communities from Lake Kivu, Rwanda - Sediment s1_kivu2a2 | ecosystem: Environmental > Aquatic > Freshwater > Lake > Sediment | place: Rwanda: Western Province, Lake...
CCTCTATGAAAGTGAATCCTTAAGATAATTTTTTAAAAAAGAAAAAACAGTTCAATAGATAGACCATATTATGGAACTAATGCACCTAAACTCTTTCGCCTTTAGGGCTCCGGGAAGCCCATGTTTGGGGGGATTTATGGATTACATTTTAAGGTTGTTGGTTATATTTGACTATAGGAGGTAATCCTGCTTTGATTAGGGGTATTGCGCATGTTTGTTACTTGGTTAGGGATCTGGAAAAATCGGTTCAATTCTACTGTGACGTATTAAAGCTTAAGCAGGCTTTTGAGTTTTGGGATGAGAAAGGGAAAAGGTTCGGAGTCTATGTTCACGTAGGTGGACGAAACTTCATAGAGCTATTTGAAGGCGAATCTGCGGCTGTGAAGGAAACAGCGTCGTACCGTCACCTGTGCTTTGAAGTTGACGATATTAGGGCGACCGTGAAGGAGTTGCGAGAGCAAAGGGTAGATGTGAGTGATCCCAAGATGGGTGGAGACGGAAGTTGGCAGGCTTGGCTTGCGGACCCGGACGGTAACCAAATTGAACTACACGAGTACACACTAGAAAGCAAACAAGAAAAAGCGTTAAAATTTCAAAATTTAGGCTCAAGCTCGTCCTAGATGCTCCTTAACCGATTGCTGTAAGAAATTATAATAATGGTTTTTAGTTAATCACAAAATCCATTTATGCAGTCTATGAAAGCAGGGGGAGAGGGGGATTCTGCTCCCCGTTCTAGAGGTTATGTACGTCTATGAATAAATCTCTTGTATACTTTTGCAGTTTGTGTTTTCGTATTCCCAAGAATGTTTTTTGTAGATTGATAGCGCCTTCCCATTCATGAATAGTGCCTGGTCCACCCATTTCAACGTCATTTAGAAAGTAAACGTGTATCAAGTAGGCAGGCTTATTATTTTTCTCCCTCAACAAATACAGATGGGCTAGGCGATTTGTATACTGATAGAATCCTTGAGTCCAATCGACCTTGGCTGTTGAGTTAAGGTGCTTCCTAGTTTCTTTCAGGCTTTCCTTAATCTTTCTTATTGACTCCTTGTCCTTCGCATGTATTGATGAGATTAATTCCGAGATGTGAGATTTAGCCTCAACCAAAAGCAGCTTTCCAGTGGAGGTCCTTGCCAGCGCGTCCCACTGAGGTCCTCTATTAGGCCAGAATTGCTGCAGGGGAACCTTTTCCAGTTTAGCATCCAGTCGGTCAAGGAAGGCTTGGTCACGATATTCAGCATAATCATCGCATTGTAGGGGTGACCGCCATTCAATGGATTCGTTCTCCGCAAAATTCAATGAGCTGCGAATCATTGTGTTAAGAATTTCTGGCTTCTCGTTGACTAATACTTGAAGCCATTTTTGGCTCCCTTTTTCTGCCTTTGCCTGGGGAACTCGAGCCATTTATTTCACCTATGTCGGTTGAAGTAGTGACCGGTCCAGTCTCTGTTTCAAAAGTATCTTGAGTTCAGGTTGGTCTCTGTAATAAACGTCTGGGATGCCTAGGACTATTGTCTTGTTTCTGGCTGAGGGGTCTAGCTTGACGACGACTTTTTTGTGCAGCCCTTCCATGGCATATATGACGTCAGCCCATTCCACAAGCTCCTTTGAAAGAAGGTTCTGTGCGGCAATCGAAATGCCGGCTGACTTGACCTCCACGCCATTAACATTTCTGTACATGTTTTCAGCTGTCGGAGAACGGTCAAAATTCCCCGTGCAAACAAACAAAACCTTCTTAGGCATCAGGAATCCCCTTTGTGATCGGCATATTTTTTTTCTTATTCTTCCTTTTTATTTATTTAATACTAGTTAAAAATTAATTAAGAATAATGTAAGTAAATAAATTATGAGCATATCGAAGGGGAAGGTGAAATATGGACTTTCAATCACTTACGTCGGGCTGGAAGCAATATCCACAATTTTATGATTTTAGCTATAATAATAGTATACAATCAGGTATTTGGAACGATCCTCTTAATTTTATAAAAGAAAAAATTCAATTTCTGAATGATTGGGGGTGTAGAGCTGATAGAAAAACAGTTATTCCAGCAATTGAACAATGTCGCATTCAATTTAATAATTATATTCAAAATATTCGGGATATGGACTTGTTGAGTCTGACTTCATATAATCAAGACAGGTTGAAAGATGCATATGAACTCTTAGCTCAGGTTGAGGGCTTAGGTCCAACAGGAATCTCCAAATACCTGCATATGCATAATCGAGGTCTTTTCATTATGTGGGACAATCAAATTTTCAGAGATTATTTTCACATAAAGATAGTCAACAAAACCTCAGCGACATCGCAAAGGTACTTGAAATTCTTGTCTCGAATGAGAGATGAATTACTCGATGCTGTAAATTCACTTCCTTTATCAACTAATATATCTAAACCTGAAGCAATAACTGAATTAAGAAGTCATTTCAATAACGAAACTTTTCCAAGAATTTTAGACAAATATAACTATGCAACAAGAGGACAACCCAAGCTAAAAATAAAGTAAACATACACCTGCGCCAGCTATGTCACCATGAGACAGCTTTGTAAGTGCCTATTATATCATTTTTTTCCATTAGATTATAAATAGACCCATCCATAAAGGCTTTAGAGATAGCTTAAAACCCATTTAAAGAATTTGTGAAAACAAAGGGGAAGAGTGAACTCAAATAAATGAGATCCTTAAAAACAATTATTATATTTCAAATAAAGTGAAAATATGTCGAATGGCTAAGGAAGGGGAAGGACATGGAAAAAAGAAGTGATTTTGATTATCAGCAGTTGTTTCTTTATGCGATGAACAATGTTTTGAATGATTATGAAAATGGTAAAATTAGGATCTTTTCCGAATCTGACCTTCAATCTAACCTTTTTTATGAGTGCCGAAAGCAGATGGAAGAACATAGTTTCCCATATCCCCTTAAACTCTATACTGAGAGAGGAGTATTCTCGAGACAAAGCAAAGTAGATCTAGTACTGGGAGATGACGAAGTACTCGTTGAGTTGAAGGTTGAATCTGATTATCTCGGCGTAAGTAAGCCGGTAGTCTTCAGCACAAAAGCAGAGGCAGCTGGGAGCGGAATCGTTGAAGGCGACCTAGAAAAAATCGGGGAATATTCGAAGAAAGGTAAACACGCCCATTTCCTAATGATTGATGAGGATGGTCGGCACGTCAGAAAAGTTCACGAAAAATGGAAAACTCTCAAAGTTACAGGAAAGACAAGCTGTTATCTTCACAATTACGTTGGACCGAAAAAATAAGCTGTTACTATTAATTTAATCTTTTTTCTGTTCATTGTTTCTCTCGTGTTCGTCTAGTAGGAACCTTACTGCGTCTTCCGCTTTCTTTCTACAGCCCTCTTCAGCTTGCAGCAATCCCATGACCCTAAGAAGACTAGTGTGCGTGTCTTCAGAAACCTTAATCGTTTCATTTTTTGTCACATCTATTATTATTATCTTCAACCAACCAATTTTCTCGTTTCTCCTCCCATGACAACTTCGGCTTGAGGATTCACTTCTAGAAATACTGGGTAGTTAGATGTTATGTTACCAACTGCAATGCATTGTCTGCTTTCTAAGTGTTTTAGAGCATAAATTGATTTTTGGTCAATGAGTCCTGATTTGGCTAGTTGTCTTAGTTCGTCTTCGTTGCGGAACATGAAGGCGATTAGGTTGTCGAGTAAGGTGAAGACTTCGTCTGGTAGTGTGCGGGGGTCATTGGTTATGAATGTGGGGAATATTCCGACATGTCTCATTCTTGTGAGGATGTTGACCATATTCTGGGGTTCTACGTAGAGTTGAGCCTCTTCAAGGAAGAGAGACACGGCTCTGATAGCTTTGGATTGTCCGAGTTGGGCTAGCTTCCGGAGCACGAATTCTACTATTATGCTTCTTTCCCATTGACCTATTTGGGCGAGATTGAATATAATTGCTCCTCCGGTTTTATGCAACTCTGTAATAGTAGTTGTGAGGTTACTTGGTCCGAACAGTCCTAAGGCTTGAGCAGCGGCAACTCTGCCCTGAAGAGCCATCTTTACTGCATCATTTTGGGCACTGTCTGAAAAGGTTTCCAGGTCGTTCAGGTCGAACTCGTTTCCCCCTCGATCTCTCCAAAACTGCAATAGATGTTGGTATGTAGGTGAACCAGACTGTACATTAACGAAGGTGGCAAAATCGTCATATGTTACCTCGTTGAGAGGGATGAGGAGAGGTTGTTCATTAGCCTGTGCCCTATGTAATCTGGGAGTGAACACTTTTATGAGGTTGGCGTATTTATTCGGTGTTGTTTCGTTTGACTTCCAAAGGTTCAGGTATTCAGCGTTCAAGTCAAATACTAGTGTCAGTACTCCTTTCTCGATGAGTTTTAGAAGTAACCGTTTTGCCGAGTAGGATTTTCCTGAACCTTTCATGCCAGTTATCAGATTGATTCCTAGTCTGTCTGCGAGGACTTCGAGGTTTCTCGGTTCGGTTGAGAGTGTTTTACCGAAGTCACTTGAGATCGGGAAGTTTAGCCCAAGGGCTTCGAAGAGATCATTTTGGCTCATGACTTTGATTTCGGCTTTGGCTCTGCTTATATTAAACTCACTCAGCCCGGTTTTGAAGATTTTCTTCCTATTTCCTTGTTCATCAATGACTTCTGTTATTCTTCCTCTGATTTTGGCTATTGCTAGCCTTTGATCGGTAAGCGAGTCGATTACGCTTCTTACTTGGGGTTGTATGTGCTCTCTGGTCTCGGTTTTGGCGACTAGGGATTTTCTCAGGATATGTTCTAGGACTCCGGGAAGGTCTGCGAATTGTATATCAACCACTTGGGCAACTATTCCATCAATTCTTACGGTATCTCCTATTCTGAGATTCTCTTCTGGCGAGTATACAATTGCTAATTCATCGGCTTCTTTCGTGAGTAAATACATTTCTATCACCTATAAGGGGAAAATTCTTCGTCTTAGCTCTTCTTTTAGGGTTAGTCCATGTAAGGTTATCGCTGCTGATTGCAGCTCAATTATTTCTATCGAGCTATGCACGCAGGTCATGTGTGCTAGTCTCAATTCTTCTGGGTAACCGTCTTCTTCTGCTAATCCAGCTACTTCATTGAAGATTTCAGAATGTGAGGTTGGTGTTTTTGGCGGTATATCTATCCTGAATGGTTCACCTAGTGGTGCGAGTCTTGCTACGTAGATGCTTCCTAGGTAACGTTCTTTTTGCTGGGTTATGCGGTCTCTAATATCTCCTATGTAGCATGGTGCTTGTTTGTCGTCTAATAATGAGAGTATGTTCTTTTGGCTTTCCCGTAATGTGAGTCCGGTGGATTTTGACACAGCCACGAGAGAGTTCTTTCTTGAGTTTGAATTTGACACGATGTTTTTCATGATAGATTTTGGGTCCGCAACTGTGCCCCCAATTAAGCTACCATCCATTAGGATCAGGCTGTCAATGCAGCTGCCTGTAACTCTTAGTTGAAGGTATCGTTCGAGGAAGTTCCTTATACGGTCAAGGGTTTTGCTGCAATCAGGAGCGTGGGCATGCGTTTCTATTCCATAAACTGCTTTGAAGGTTTCTTGGTACAATTGTTCTTTGTTTTGGTTTGTGACCGGGATAAGATACGGACCATATTTCTCAAGGCTGTGTTCGGTTCTGCCCGCTGGCTTTGTTATGATTGAAGCTCTGATTGCACCAACGAGGCCATCGGGTATTTGACCGAGTGTGATGCTTGTACTGTCAATCGCTATAACTTGACGGTCTATTGGATATTTTGGGACGATCGCCTGAGTCTTCGTCATTCCTTCTTTTTGGTCAACATTGACAAGAAAAGTTTCCTCTGTGTCGCCTTTTGTTGAGGAGATGAAGTAGTCTGTTAGGTTTATGCTTGAGGGTTCGAAGGGTTGTCCTCTAGAGATTTCGCCACAAATTGTTGCTACGATATTGTCTACCTCAAACATTCTCCCAACTCTTACTTCGTACATCGGTGTATCCGTACTCGTTTCTGGTTAATGTTAGATAATGGTCGACGAAGTTTGAGATGTCTTCATGTGCTATTATGAAGATTTGTGAGAATGTCTTCTTCATTGCCTCAAGTACCTCGAATATGCCTTGTTTTCTTGTATCGTCGCTACTGGAGATACATTCATCCATTAGTAGCATATATTTGTCTGCCATTACTCTAGAGTCCAATATACTCTGCGTAAATGCTAGTCTTAACGCAATTAGGAATTGGTCTTGTGTTCCCCCGCTGAAAATTTCCCTTTCCTTATAACCTCCCGCTTCTCTTGAGTGGACTTTAAACTTTAAGTCTTCTGTGATTTCTAAGTCAGAGTATCTGTCGTCTGTAAGAGTAGGTAGGATTTGGTTGATTATGAATCTGGCATGCGGAATAACTTTGTTTCTCATCTCTTTGCTGGTTTCTGACAGTTCGTAGAGAACGCGCTTTAGTAGATCTATTTCGGCTTGGTTTGTTGTAACCTCTTCCTCGAGCTGGGGATACAGTTCATAATCTGGCTCAAGTTCTTCAATGTCTTTACTTAATTGCTGAGTTGTTCCAAGTTTATTTTGCATGTTTTGCTGCAATTGACCATAATCATTCTGCACAGCCTGGTAATTTCCCTTTACTGTTTCATGTTGCTCTTTACTATATTTGATCTTACTGACCGAGGCTGGTTTAGTTTTTTGCAGTTCTTTTTGTTCTCTTTCTTTTCCATCAATTTGCCTCCCAATCTCTTCTTTCTTTTTTAAAGGGTTTTGAGACTCCAGCGAGTTTAGTTCACCTTGGAGACTTTCCGTTACAGCTGCGAGTCCTTCTATCGAATCCTGTCCAGTAAGGTTATTTACTTCAATTAGAAATGTTGAAAGTTGACCATTAACTTCTTCTTTAGACTTGAAAGAGGTTTTTACAGTTAGTTCTGCAATTTCTTGATTTAAATCGGTGATTTTGGTGTGTTGTTCCTCTAGCTGCTTTGCAAGCGAAGTAATTTCAGCATTTGTGGTGACTAATTTATCCGCATGCACATAGCCTCGGAAAAAGTATACGGATATAGCAAACAAAACAAAAGATAACGGAATCAGGATGTTATTTACTGTTAGACCAATCATCAGAAGACAGATGCCTATGGCGATCCCTAAACAAAAACCTGTAAGTCGTTGATTCTTCATTGCTGGAAGGTTTTTTGACAACAGTTGCAAGTCTTTGCCTGAAAGCCCTGTTCTAGTAATCAGGTTCTGCTTTTTCTCTTCAGTTGACATTGCAGCGTCCTTCGTTTCTTTTAACCCTCTTTCCAAGTTAGAAAACGTGTCTCGGAGGATTTGCAGATCATTAATTTGAGGCTTATACTTATCTAAAGCCGAATTGTTTTCGTTAATCTTGTTCTTCAGACTCTTTGTTTTCTCAATATCTCTTTCTACTCCCTGCATCTGCGCTTTCAGCGAGGAGAGTACATTGTTCGTTGAGTCATACGTGTACAGCCACTCATATTTGCCAAGAAGTTTTTGTGCTTTATCAAGTTGAGTTTTTTTCTGCTTAAGATCCTTCTTTAAATCTGCAATTTGCTGCTCAAGTTCAGCTTTTTGCTGTTGCTTGACCTCATATTTCTCTTTATTCATACGCATGGTTAGCAGTCGGTCATTCTTTCTATCCAAATCGAACTGTAGACTTGCGATGTCAGCTCTGACATTGGTTACTGCGTCGTCGAATATTTCTATGCCCATTACCTTGTTGACTAGTTGTTCTCTTCTGGACTTTGCGAGTTCTTTTAGTGCATCTAGGTCCTTCTGTCTAATGTAGATGAGTTTCGTGAACGAGTCTCTGTCCATGCCGGTTATCTGTTCGATCTTGGTTTCTATCTCTCCCAGACTTGTTACTGCACTAGACCGGTCTCCTACTCCGTTGATTACTGTCGTCAGACTTGCTTTATGTCCCGATCTGACTCCAAAAATTCTTTGCAGAGTATAGGTTTCTTGACCAGAGGTGAACTCGATCTCTAGCCTAGCTTCGTTTTTTCCCCATGTTACTAGATTTTCGCGTTCTCCCTCTACTCCAGCACCTTTCCTAAGTCCGTATAGTGCATATTCTATTGCTTGTAGAAGGGTCGTTTTTCCGCTCTCGTTTTGTCCTAGTATGCCTATTTTCCCTTCTTCTGGAAACTTGATATCTGTAGGCTCTCCCATGATACGGAAGCCTGATGCTTTCAGGTAATGGATAATCATCGAGCTGCCTCCAGATATTTAATTCCTAACTGTTTTACTTGCTCCAATATTCTCTTCTGGATCTCATCGGAGGTAGTATTTGCTATAAGGTAGTCTAGGCGTTTTTTGAAGGATTCGATGGGATTTTCTACCCGTTCAACAAATATCCTGCCATAACCTTCTACCTCAAGTTCACTTCTATCCAATACCAGATGGAAGAAGAGATCCCTGCATTCGCTGAGGATTTCGTTTACCTTGAGTTGGTTATACTGTTCTTGCGAGATTAGACCTTTAAGATTGAGTTTGAGGATCTTCTCTTCTTGGCTAATACTGGTCAGGTGTTCAATCACGCAGTCCTTAAGTGTAGTTTGGAGGCTAAGTTCCTTTGATAATGTGAGGTCTCGTATCTCCATCGGTCTAGTTTCAAGTTTAACGAATTCTATTGAAACCTCGGAGCCAGACAGTTCAGCCCAAACGAATCCCTTTTCGTCGTTTATCTCAGCCCACGAAAGCTTCTCTAGTGAGCCAGGATTAACTATGGTACAGCCTATATGTTCTCTTTGGAAATGGTTGTGAAAATGTCCTAGGGCAAGGTAGTTGAGACCTTTTGTTATGTCGTCTGCTTTGAACGGGTTTTGGCTTGCCATTTCAGCGTTAGAGGGGATCACATTGAGACCTTGTAAGGAGCCATGAATGAGGAGAATGTTGTATTCCCCATCAAGTGTGACTTTGATATCCTTTAATGGATTTGCACCCTCAAACCTAGTATAATAGGATCTCCCGGACACACAGACAGTCTTCCCGTGGATTTGAAGAAGCTGCTTCTCGATACGATCCGAACTTGAAAAAACTGTGGCAATGCCAGCTGAGCTTAACACGTCTATTGCTAAGCTAGGAGATACACCGAATTTTGGAACATCGTGGTTTCCGCCAATCATGAACACACTGATGCCAGCGTCCTTAAGTTGCCTGATCATCTGGGTTAGGAAGACTCTTGACGCGTTAGTCGGTGAGATTTTGTCGAATATGTCACCGCTTACTAGGAAAAGATCAGGCTTGTTCTTCAAAGCGTATTTAACTATCAATGAGAAGTTTAGATTCAGGTCTTCCCTTCTTTGGGATGCTCTTACTAGATTAGATATGTTGAAGTTCTTGTCTAGGTGAAGATCGCTACAGTGAAGGATTTGAACAGACATTTCTTCCCCTCTAGCATCTCTAATGTAGTTTCAAGGTTCACTACTAAGATGAAACTTATGATACAATTATAACTATCTCACGCAATAAATATTTTATGTTTAAAAGCCGTAATTAAATATTATTGCCGAGTGATCCGGGCGTATACAGGAAAATTTGAAATTCCGTTAATAGGAATTATCAGAATACCGCCAAAGACAAAACGGGTAAAAAAGTTTGGGCTTCCCGCAATGTCCTGAGCCATTTTGATCAGGACGTTTTTTAATATAACAGATGTGTCTTAATAAACCAATTAGAGAATCGTATAAGGTGGGATATAATCCTCAACAGATTTATTATCTCGTAACGAAACTATTCAAAGAGGCATGTGAATGTCGACTGTGAAGATTAATGAATTTGAGAGATTAAGGCAGGAATTGCCCCAATATCTTATACGCGCATATAACGCTAAAAGTCAACCGTCTAAGGAGTTTGTTTTTGCATCATTCATACAGAAGACATTTGGGATAACTCCTGAAGATTTTTCTGAAAAGATGGAAGTTGCTGTCGTGAGTAAAGTTCTTTTGGTAAGAGGAAGAATTGACGCAGTCTTCGGTAATCTATTATTCGAATTCAAAGTCGATCTTGATCGGGAACTAGACGATGCGAAAGTGGAATTCACTAAGTACTTTCAGGCATTGAAAGAGAAACACCCCACGACATCTTACATTGGAATTGCGACAGACGACATTAAATTCAAGGTCTTCAAGCCTACATTCAACAAGAACGGAAAGATACAGAGAATCGTAGAAATCGATTCACTCAATCTAGAGCAAGAAAAAGTGCACCCTGAAAAGGTCTACCTTTGGTTTGATTCTTACTTGTTCATCTCAGAAAAAATCGCTCCAACGACAGAGGATTTGAGAAAAAGGTTTGGAGTAGAAAGTCCAACATTTGCATTTATGAAGGATGAGCTTGCGCAAATGCTTGAGTCGCTGGATGACCCAGCTGTTAAAACTAAGGTCGAAAACTGGGAAAAGTATCTCGAAATTGTTTACGGAGATAAGCTAACTAGCAGTGACCTCTTCATCAAACACACGTATCTTGCTACGCTTGCAAAGGTAATAGTCTATCTTCATCTGTATGAAGGAAAGATACCAGCCAAACAAGAAGTAAATATGATTCTAAATGGTGAAGCATTTGAAAAATACGGGATAGTGAATTTCATAGAAGAAGATTTCTTCGCCTGGATTCTACATCCACAGATTTATGCTGAAGTAAACGAACTAGTCATGAAATTGTTGAAAGAACTCATCATATATGATCTTACACAACTTAATGAGGATGTATTCAAAGAACTCTATCAAGAGCTTGTAGACCCAGAAGTTCGCCACGACTTGGGAGAATACTACACGCCTGACTGGATTGCCGAATACATGCTTAAAGATTTAGTCGTGCAAAAACCAGATTGTAGCGTTCTTGATCCGGCTTGCGGTTCTGGCACTTTCCTCTTTACCACAATCAAACTCCTCATGAAAGAGCTAAAAGCCAATGGCAAGCAACAAAGAGAGATACTTGAACATATATTGGACAATATAATGGGGGTTGACATTCATCCTCTTGCTGTCATCATTTCCAGAACTAACTACCTACTTGCGCTTGGTGAACTTGTTGATTATAAAACCCACCCCATAACTATCCCTGTTTACTTGAGTGATTCCATAAGATTGCCTGAATTTGCCTCAGAGGTTCAGTATAACATCAGTGTGTATAAAATTAGCGCAGATAAAAGTATCTTTGCTATTCCGCATAAATTAGCAGATGAACCGTCTTTACTTGATGAGATTATTAGCAAGATGTATGAATATAGCAAAGTTTATGAGCGGAAGGAGCAATCGAAGGAAGAAGCAATCAACGCATTCTCTCAGGCGGTATCTTCACTTAACCAAATTGACTCAAAAGAACTCAAGATTTTCGAAAGGAATCTGAGGATCCTCCTAGACCTCATCGACAAAAGGAAGAATGCCATTTGGGCGTTTATTCTCAGAAACATCTACAAGCCTGTTTCACTTAGTCACAGAAAGTTTGATTATGTTGTGGGTAACCCACCTTGGCTCTCCATGCGTTACATGAAGAACCCACAATACCAAGACTTCCTGAAGAAAGAGAGCAATGAATACAAACTAGTGGACAAGGGTAGTACGCATCTATTCACACATATGGAACTCGCTTCCCTCTTCTTTTGCAAGTCTGCAGACATCTACCTTGAACGCGGCGGAACAATCGCCTTTGTCATGCCCAAAAGCGTTCTTGTAGCTTCTCAACACGTCAATTTCAGGAAAATGGAAAAACCGGAGATAAAACTCATCAAAATTCTGGACTTCGAGAATGTCAAGCCCGTATTTAAAGTTCCATCTTGTGCTCTGATAGCGAAGAAGGAGGAGAAGAAATAGTGAAGGATGTTCCTCGTGAAGTTTTTTCAGGAGAACTCGACAGGAAGAACGCAAGCTTAAAAGAGGCAATGAAACAACTGCAAATCAAAAAGGACAAGTACACATCCCCGGAGATAGAGATTAAAAGCAAACTTGGAGATAAGAGCCACTACTACAAGCACTTCTTTCAAGGTGCCACAATTGTGCCTAGGAATATTTGGTTCGTGAAGATAGAGAAACTCAAGAGACTTGGGTTTGACCCAAAGAATCCCTACGTTGAGACTGATAATAAAGTGGAGTCAAAGAGGCCGTGGAACAAAGTAAAACTTTCAGGTAGAATTGAATCCGACTTTCTCTACGCAACGATGCTTAGTACTGATCTCGTACCATTCGGGCACCTGAGAGTTAGACCTGTAGTGCTCCCCGTGATAATGAAATCGGGTAAGTTCCATCTGTTTAAAGACAACAAGGAACCTCTTAGGGCGGGATTCAATTATATCGCATCATACCTTTCAAAAGCTGAGGAAATATGGCAAAAGCATGCGACTACAAAAGCTAAGAAATTGACTGTCAATCAGTGGGTTAATTATAGGAATAAAATAACAAATCAGGAGCCATTAAGGTCATATAAGGTACTATATACTGCTTCAGCAACCTATCTTGCTGCCTGTATAATCGATCAGACGAAAAACTTCGAAATGGAGATAGATGGGTCAAAACTAAAATTGAACGCGTTTGTTGCTGAATCAAAAACGTATTATTATGAGACGGATAGTTTAGACGAAGCCAACTACCTCGTGGCAATCCTAAATTCAACCGTGGTGGACCAAATTATTAAACCATTGCAAACGCGAGGTTTGTGGGGAGCTCGAGATATACATAAGAGACCTCTTCTACTTCCAATTCTAAAGTTCAAGAGGTCATGTTCAAATCATAAACGAATCACAGAATTAGGTAAGATGGCACAAGAAAAGGTTGAAGAAGAGATTCCCAGATTGATAAAGTATAGAAGTATTGGCAAAGTGAGATCTGAAATAAGAGAATTACTCAAGGACGAAATAGTCGAAATAGATAACCTAGCAGTCAAAATAATGTTTGAGAAGAATTCCCCTAGCGGTCTTTCGCAATTTATCCAAGCTGAAGCGTGACATCAATTGTCTAGGAAGGTGGCAGTTGTCTATCCCGTTCCCGTGCATTTGGTGGATAGGTTACTTATCGAGAATAGGAATGTATTTGTCAAATACTTGCCTCACACCACTAAAATTCCTTTACAACAAGGTGACAAGGTTGTTTTCTACGCATCCTACTCCAATAAGCAAGTTGTCGGTGAAGGGGTAGTGGAGAATATTGAGTTTCTTACACCTGACACAGTAATATCAAAATATGGTGAAAAAACATTCCTTTCTAGGGATGAGTTGATAGCGTACACAGCGCAGCAACCATCACGGAATTCATCAAAGAAGATGCTCGTGGTAGTTTTGGCTAAACTCAAGAAATACAAGAAGGGGATCGTCTATCCAAGACCAATTACGATGGCTGGAGAATATCTGACAAAGGAGAAATACAAACAACTTATGCTAGATAATCTCTCCCCTTAACCACTTTCTAGGTTCTTCAAACTCTTTTTCAAACGCTCTTGACAATAGAAGATGTATCCGTAAATATTATTTCCGCAATTGAACCATATGAGGTTAGGAGAAGGTAATTACTGGGTGTCTATGATGACAGAATCACAAGAAATAACCAAGTTTATTCAAGAATTCAAGCAATATATGAACACCGAGGAAGGAAAAGATCATCTCAGATTTTTAAGAGAGATAGAGCCAAAAGAAACGAGAGAAGTCCTTGAAAAGCTAAAGACTTTGCCAAAGGAAAGTGATGAATTTATTGACTTGGTTTTGTATGGCTTATTGCCGAACTCAGACACTAAATATGCAAAAAGAGTCAGTCTAGCGCCTGCATTTTGGAACATCAGAAAATTCTTTGCTAGATTTAAGTATACTGAAAACGACTGGAGAGAATTGTCAAATCTAGTTTTCGATTTGATTGTAAAGTTTTATGAGCACCCTACCAAACTAGAAGATCTCATAAGGACATTTA
>Ga0172362_10003322_pt1 | contig 13876 bp, 11 predicted proteins | sample LakKivs1_kivu2a2_FD_114534 | JGI IMG/M metagenome (GOLD analysis project Ga0172362, IMG submission 114534) | Sediment microbial communities from Lake Kivu, Rwanda - Sediment s1_kivu2a2 | ecosystem: Environmental > Aquatic > Freshwater > Lake > Sediment | place: Rwanda: Western Province, Lake...
CAACATATTGATAATTTGGCTTCTTAACAGAAATCTGTTGTGCTGCCGCTTCAATCAATGATACATGAATGTTATCGGATGTCATTCCATCGAAAAATGACAAGTGTGCATTCATTGCAACTTCTTCGAACGAAACATTTTTAATTCCTTCGGTTGCCCACTGTAACACCTTATTGATCTTATCCGCACTGAACTTCTCCAATGCGCCTCCTCTTTTTTTAATAAAGATTTCTTTGTTCATATAGACAAAAATAACTATGGTTTTGTATTTGTAAATTCCATCAGTTGATGTTCATTTTGATAAATTTTTTTGACGTTTTTTGACCATACCATACTATCAATCTTGGTCGTCGTCACTGATATGAGCATTCCATTTATTGCTCAATGCCTTCTTTACAAGGTTCTCACTATCACCCATTTCATTGAGAATTGCCACACCATCCTTGGAATTTTCAGCATAAATCTGAATATCACCACATCCAGCGTTCATTCGACTTGGGAATGTCAATCCATCAGGTCCAAAACGGTTCTTAATGATATGAAAGCGTGCAGTATTCGCTACTTTATCGGTAACTTTACGGCTAAGTGACATAACAAAATCAGCTGTCATGATCTTTCGATACGAATCTGAGATGTTATTTGCCTGAATAATGTCTTCATCCATGGCAGCACGGTTACTTTGTGAAGCACTCCAAATAGGAACCTGAAGTTCACCAGCAATACTACGAAGTTCTTCATAGATACCACCCGCTTCACTATAACTATTGCTATTACGTTCACTTTGATATGGACGTAGAATGTCAGCGTAATCGACAACAATCATGTCAATCTTATTTCCCAACATAACAATACGTTCCACATGCATCTTCAAATGAAGGGCACTAACAGTCTTAATAGGAAAGTATTTGATGAACAACTTGCCAGGAACCTGTTCAATCTTCTTACGAACGATATCAACGTTATTACGAATGTTCTGGAAATCAATTCCGGTAAAACAACTGTCATAACGAAGACCCACATAGTTTTCATTCAACTCAAGAGTAAAATGAACCACATTTTTTCCTTGTTTCATCGCCTCAGCACCAAGTTTAGCAAGAACCCAACTCTTACCACTACCGGCACACGCTGTAATAATACCCAATTCTCCAGAAGCCAATCCACCATCCATAATGGTATCAATTTCACTCCAATTGGTCTTGACCGTATTACGTGCCATAACACTCATACGTTTGTCAATTTCAGTCATATAATCATGACCGATGTTACGTTCCATACCCGCCTTCATTGCACTGTCAACTAGTGCCTTAACCTGTTCGTAATTACCAGTCTTCAAATGTTCAACGCTGTCAATAATAGCGTTCTTGAGTTTTTGACTCTTACAGAACTCCAAATACTGTTCCTTAACGAACTTAAGATCACTATCAGTAATCTTTTGATATACGTTTCGTAGTTGTGAAACGATTGCATCCTTGAGTATTGCATTCTCAATACTATCTACTTTAACTTTAAACACATTTAGTGTAGGCAAATCTTTATACTGCATAAAGTATGCAACAGTTTGTTTTACAATCCACTGATGTGCGTCAGACTCAAATGACGTTGGGTCAATGATATCTGACAATCTTTCCATAAAAGACTTATCGCTAAGAATTCCCGAAATACATTTGATCTGAAACTCAAATCCAAACTTCTTCAAATTGTCGATTACATGGTTTTCACTCATAATTAATATTCTATTACATGGACCAGTATAGGTCATGTATTCCATTTCGTATAGTTATTTTAACTTTTATCTCACCAGCGTGGTCAACTTACCAAAACACTCATTAAGCCAGATTTGATAATTGGGAATGTTATTCCACATTTTATCTTCGGTAACCAGCTTTGAAAAACCAACTCTGTCAAGTTTCTTAACAGGTTGATCTAGTATTTCATTAATACGGAGTTGTGAGAAACTTTGAACGTCCGTATCTTTCAACTGCATCAATGTATAATTCCGTTCGACAATATCTTTATTGTCCAAAATGGTTCTATACAGTTTGTATTTACTGTGATGATTTTCACAGTAATTATAAATCTCATTCAAATCTACATCTCTACTTTCGGCAAAAAACGGAAAACACTTGATAATGGTTTTTAACCCAGCACCTTGTATACCGTCGATGTTATCAGACACATCACCCTCCAAAACTCTGTACCAAATGATGTTCTGGCAACTAACGCCATACTCATTCAGAATTTCGGCACAACCATACAACTTCTTTTTGGTCGGACTCCATATCTTGATCTTCTCGTTAGACAACTGTAGGAAATCTTTATCAGCACTCATAATGCTGACATTGCTATCTTTATAATATTGTTGAGCAACATAAGCAATCGTATCGTCCGCTTCAATGTAATCAATTGCCATAGTTGAAATTGGCAAACAATCTAAATAGTGAATAGAACGCATTAGTTGCGCTTTCATATTCTTTTCTTCCAAATCACTTGTTGAAAGTTCTGAATATGCTCGATTCAAACGAATCTTGGTGTGTCTTTTATCTTTGTATGGTGGATAAATCTTACGACGTTTCATACTACCACCGTTACCATCAAAAATAATGACACAACGAGTGGGATTAAGCAATTTGATTGCATAACCCACACTCTTTAAAAACCCAGCAATGCCACCTGTGTGAAGACCATCTTCGTTCATAGATGGCATTACTGAGTATGCTCTTATAAATGTATTGACGCTAGAGGCCGTCAACCAACAGAACATTGCTATTCAAACTTGTATTAAGTTCTGTTGTGACGGCCTCTCCTTTCATGTTATCAAAAAGAGAAAATAATCTCTTTTTTTCGTTATTGTTTAAACTATCCATTTAATATTTTATTTATTCTTCTCCGCCAACTTCTTCTGCATCTTCGGACGAGTCAACTTCCACATCCTCACGGATTTCGCCATCGGGTGACTTATACTTCATGATGGTTACCTCAGCAATCTTCTGATACAACTCTTCACGGAGTTCTGCATCAGCCTTCATGTCCTTGGCAAACGTCTTGGTATCAATCTTGACAGTTTCACCACTATTTTTGGTGTAATTGTAAGGTGATTTTGCTCCCGTAATGATTGAGTGTTTCTTCAACACTTCAATCCAGTTGCCATAATTATCAATACCACTATCAAAGAATATGCTAAAGTCAGCAAATCTCATAGGTGGTCCCATACGATTCTTAACAACAACCGCACGTGTCTTGACACCAATATGTGCAGGCTCACCATTCTGAGTAACCTTTAGTGCTCCCATGCCCTTCAAACGAAGACGAACACTAGCATGATACTGAATAGCCTTACCACCGCTGGTGATATACTTGTCTCCAAACATTGCTGCCTGAAGATTCACACGTAGTTGATTTGTAAAGATCAATGCAATACGTTGTTTACCAATCATGTCATTAATCTTACGCATTGCCTTGGAAATAATGATAGCCTTTCCAGTAGCAAATCCGTCCTTACCGTGATCAGCTTCCAATTCTGCCTTTGTAGAAGCTGCAGCGACACTATCAACAACAATGGTTACCAAACGGTCTCGGTTTGACTTACGAACATTCGCAATCAAGGTTTCAATCTTTTCAAAGATATCTTCCACGGTATTTGCCGTGACATACAACATCTTTGGAACATCAACTCCGATTGCTGCCAAAAAGTCCTGTGAAACAGATAGTTCAGTATCAATGAACACTGCGAGTCCACCTTTCTTTTGAGTTTCAGCAAGCAAATGTGCAGCCAACAAACTCTTACCAGACGCTTCAAGTCCAGTAACCTCTGTGATACGTCCAACCGGAATACCAGCATGTGGACGATTTGAAATTGCAAGATCCAAGATATCGCAACCTGTACTGATCCAGTCTGTAATTGTCGATGGATCTTCCTTTTGGTCCAAGAAAAACGCACACTTACCCGCGTCCTTATTGGCTTTGTTTAGAACATCAGCAAGAGATTCAACTAGTTCATCTCTCTGCGATGTGACTTCATGTGTAACATGAGTCGTTCCCTTTTTCTTTTTTGGTGTATCTTCTGCCATAACTTTTATTGAAATGAAAAAGGAGAGGTGGCAGTTTACCCACCACCTCTCCTATTATTGTTTTTTAACTATTGAACAAATTGTCAAACGCCTTGGTGAGGTCGTCTGTATTTGACTTTGCGACACTAGCAGTTGGTGACTTACTAGTTGCCTTAGGAGCAGCAGCTTGTGCAGCTGCGGCAGCAACTGGCTGAGTATCATCGTCATCAACCACGGCGTTTGAAACGGCATCAGCTGGAGCGGACTCAGGGTTCAACCAAGAGGTCATAACCTCCTTAAGTTCCTCGTACTTAGGTTCGGGGAACAAATCAAGAATGTCAATCTGATTCTTGATGGAATAGATTAGCTGAGAATCTTTAGGATCAACAGCTGGTGTAGAGTTAGGCTTCACACGAATTGAGGTTTCAGGATAGTTCTTGCCACTTTCCTCGGCGGTACGGAACTCAACCACGATATCTCGTCCGGAGGCGAGATCCGTAATATCACCGTAATCAGGATCGGCCATAACCGAGAGGATTTCCTGATACACTTGCTTTCCGAATCCCCAGAACTTCACACCCTCATGCTCTTCACCACGAACGATGACAGGAGCGAAAGTACGCATCTTGGGTTCCATCTTGCGACCAGTCTGCCAATCTTCCTTGGATCCGGTCTTCTTGAGTCTATTGCTAAACTCAACGATAGGATCGGGACGATTGAAACTATCCGGAGATAGATAGGTCTTGTTGTTGATGCCGTAATGGAACTTGAGTTCAATAAACGGAGTATCGGGTTGGAACTTATAAGGAACAATACGAATTGTTTGCTTACCAGGCTTCGGCTTCCAAATAACTTGGGTTTTGGAGTTTGTGTTTGAAAGAGAGTTCAAACGGCTCTTAATCTTGGACAAGTCAATTGCCATAATTATTTATTTATTAATTGTTAAGTAGTAATTAGCTAATTTGTATATATCCACTCGGATACACACACGTATAACTAATTCTGGTATAACTATAGTACCGTTCGCTCAAAATTTCAACTTATTATATTGAAAATTTTGAGGGGGATTATTTTAACGGAGATCTCATTTGTTATAATCAATGAGTTGTTATAATACTCCCAATTTAGTTGATACGTTTTATCAAAAACGCCATTATTTTCCTCAGAAATGAGTTTGTTCATGGCGTTTAAAGTATACAAAGTATTTGTTTGTTTTTTACGATGTATAGAAATAGTATTAGGCAGCTTTTTACGATCTGCCTCTATGTTAAGTATATTGTAAGTTAGATACAATTCACTGTTGTTCTTTTCATTGTGAAATACAAAAATCTTGTTATTTGATAATGTATAAAACGATTTAATCTGTTCCAATAGTAGTTTATACTCAGTTGGTATAGAAAATGTACAAAGCAATTGTGTATCTTTCATCTTACCGATAATATTGTTGTTTTGTGGTTGTCAACGTTGTACCACTGGTGTCCCACAAGTCGTCCATCAGAATCATACCACCGTTTCTGATGACACACCCAATTATTGGTGACAGCTTCTTCCAACGTAAATTCCGTTGTTAAGATTTTTTCGATTTCCGATGAGTCTTTTTCTTTTTGATCGGGGGTTCTTGTGGCAATATCGTCACTTGAGGTTCCGATTTGGGTTCCACTTGTGGGTGAGTCTTGCCCTTGAACTTGTTGAATAGGTTGTTGAGCACCTGGCTCAATTTGGATAGGTTTTTCATTAGGAGATGTTGGTTCTTGTACTGGTTGTGCAGGAGCGTTAAAATCCAAATTGTGTTGACCCCTTGTAGGATCTTCTTCAAAATGAGTTCCACGTTTCAATGCACGTTGTTTATACTCTGGATTTGGAAACGTAACCAATATACCCTTGGCATTATAAGCCTGTCTATCTGGGTATTTACCTTCGATAACTTTATTTGCCAATTCAACAACTTCGCCACTTGGCATTCCCATTTCAGAGAGTTTTTCTCTCAAAACGTCCATGTGATCGTTGTTGAAAATATCAAATATGCCATCGGCAACTCGTCTATCAAGACAAAGTTCCGACAACAACTCAGAAACATTCTTATAAATCATTTTCATGTTATTTCTTTAAGTCAACTGATGAACTGCCTACTTTTGCTAAAGGCCATACAACCACTCTGAACTTAATGAACATATAATCATCATTACCAAATCTTAATACCGCCGCTTCATCTGTTCCGGATCTGCAACTTAAGGTTGGACGATATTTTAAAATAGGATCAGCAGCATCTTTTGGAAGTGGCAAATTTGGGTTAAACCAAACATGTCCACCTTCAGTTGTGTTTATCAACAAATGTCTTTCATTTTGTGCGTTTGATGAATTGGCTTTAACCCAATTAATTGATCCCATATCTTTTGGATCACGTGAAGACATACCTTCCATATCTTCTGGGTTAATAACTTTCATTTCAACATTAGCGTGACTATGCATCAATATGCTACAATTGTTTTGTCCAAATGGAGCTTTACCTTTGATGTCAAAATCACGACCGTAAATTGTTTTACCTGCGATAATTCTGGTGGCTTCACTACCATCCAAGAAATCGAGATGTCCTTCAAACTTATCACCCATGTAATACAAATACTTCTTACCAGGCGTTGGTTCAGTTACAAAGTCATTAAACATCTTACGGAAATCTGAAGTCAAACGTGTGTAAAAATCTGGAATTTTACCCACGGTTTCAAGTGCAGACTTTCCATTTATATTAATAACTACTCCTCTTTCGTCAAATGTAGTTTTCTTTGGGTTGATTAAAAGTGGAGGAACAGTATAGTTTTTCTTTATACCGTTAATAAACGTCGTTTTAATACTATCCCATGCGGCTTTAACCTTACCGTCAGTAAACGAATCGTCCAATCCCAACATTCCAGAGTATTGTGGAAAATCGACTCTATCAACACGTTGAACAAAACGTCTGGGATCAAACTCCGCACCTTTGAAAGAAATCCAAAAGGTTTCTGAATTTTGATTTTTTAATGCAATGTCTGCTTTATTTTTACCAACAATGTGTACAGCGTTGTCTACTTCAACTCCAGTTGGAACACGTTCATTTTGATCCCAGAAGTGAAGTCTGAATGGCTCTTCATCTGGATTGTTTTTCTTAAACCACGCATTGATGTGGTTAACTGCAATTACTTCTCCAGTTAATCCCGGTGCAGCTGATTCAACACCAAGAGTAATCATGTTTGGTTCACTCTTAGCCAACTTCAAAAACAACATCAACTGACCAAATGTTTTTCCAGTTCCAAGTTTTATTCCATGTGTAGTATTAATATTGGCAAGACGACGACCACCTTTAACGGTGGCAATTCTCAGAGAGCTTGGAGCGTGAAGTATTTTTAATCCACCGTTTTCTTTACCTATTTGTACAAGTTCATTGTATGTTAACTCGGATTGACCACGATCTTTTGGAAATAAAGTAGATGGTTGGTTTCTAGGATCATTTAAATCCATGTCTCTCAAATCATCATCATCAAACAATACACGGGCTTGTTGTGAAGATCCTTTACCAATGATTTTGTTTAGTAAATCAATATCGTCTTGTGATAATCCGCCTGATAATTTCTTACTTTGAATCTCATTTACCAATTTTGGTATTGAAAAATAAGAAGCGTAACCACAATTTTCGATTGCGGTAACCAACAAATCATGATCCAATTTGTCAATACCGCCAGTTTTTGAAAGCGCAGAATACTCTAAAAGTATATCTTTAATGATTTTATCTTTATTCATGACGACACAATATCTAATAAATATTGCGTCTTACATGAAAACCTTCCTTTTTAAATAGATACTGGATTCATATCATGATAGTTCTTGCCAGTATAACACTTTGTTGGAAATCCTTGACTTTGCATCAATCTCACAATTTCAGTCAATATACCCTGTTTACCCTCACTTTTATGTACATCAAATAACATTGAATCATACGTGTACAAAATAGGTTTGGTTTGTTTATCACTCAAATACCGATTCAAATCCATCATGCTCTGTATTGAATATTCGGTCTCAGACGCTTGTAAGATGTAGTTAAACAACTTGTTGGGATTCGAATCCTTCAAATGATTTGACGTTATAGGACGTTTGAATATGGGAGTTTCAATATATCCAAAATTCTTGAAGAAATCCCACCTGTGGTCAATGTACTCACGGATCTTCGCAAAATACGGAATACTCTTGTACTCTTCGGATATAGAACCATACAATTGTTGGAACGTTAACGTTTTCGCCTTCTTCAAAAGATCTTCGGAAAGATGTTCGGATTTGAAATAATATCGACCCAGATACTCGTAAATGTTAACGTCGTTTGGAAAGTCATATCGAATCAACTTGCCAATAATGTGAGGATGATACGCACTATAATCCAACATCACCAAAAGACCGTCATCTCCAAATCGTGATACAAAACTCTTACGACATCCGTTTTCCTTGTTTAAAGCGGAATAGTTGATTCCACCAAAACGATTGCTAGGACGACCCGTTGATGTAAAGATGTTGTATTCTGTATATACACGATTATCTACCACCAAATGTTTCTTATCAGGAAAGTGTTTTTCAAACTCAACGGGATCAATTTGAATTCCATGAGATTCAATTGACTGTAATGTTTCGATGATTGACGTGTTTACATTATGATACGCGTCATCATACTTCTTTTTGATATGAGTGGTTACATCCTCACACATGTCCAAAAACCGTGAAACGTGATTGTTGGACGGTACAATCTTATTCAATTCATCGTGATTTTGGTACTTGTTCTTAAAAAACAAATGAGAAGACGTATCATATTCGTCTTGATCAAATGTGTCGCCGTGTTCCATGAATGACGCTAAAGACAAATCGTTGACGTTCTTGACGTTCAACTGATGCATAACTTTGCGTTTTGAGAAACAAAAAACCCTACCACGTAGATTGTTTATTAGTTCTTCTATCTCAGTTCTTTTACACAAAGAAGAAGAATCACAAGTATTAATATGATTAACATAAAATGTATCCGTACCAACGATTTTTATTAGAACCAAACAAGGTTGAACCGCAGCCGGATGTTTAAAATCTGTCAACGGAACGACATCCAGAATGATATCTTTCTTCCCAATCTGGGATATGATTTGTTTAAAACGATTCACTGAACTACAACCGTACATTATGACTTCCTGAAAGTCAACCTTTAAACCCGTTCAAATAATTCTCACTTATTTTAGATTGTAACCCAGGCATGTATTTTTCAGACAAACGAACCTGTTTCTTATTGTTTTCGTAAGCACCTTCTTGAATCACTTTACCGTCTTTAATTACGTTGCGTTCAAAACCAGACACTTGCCAATTGATGCTAACCTTTTGGTATATGTTTTCAGGTAATGTTTTAAAGTTATCACCTTTTACTTCAATCACATCATTGTCGTTGATCTTTTTTACAAAATAACGTCGGGTATAAGGAATACTATAATCAATATCAGACGATGAAAACAAATACGCACGTGGAAAGATCGGTGGTATAATTTCTCCAGCCAAATTGATGTATTTGTTTAAATCTATCATACGGTTATATTCAATCCTCTCGTTGGACGCATTCCTGCTGTTACTGTAGTCGTCCATTGACCATTGCTCTGTAGACTATGTTTTACATCTTCTATCTGAAACAGTATGTCTTTATCGTATGGTTCTGGTAAATTGTCAATACCAAAAATTTGAAATGTTTTGAGTCCCGCAATTCCAGTCAGGGTTATTTCAGCTTTTATTCCCGGCTGTGGGAACGAATTAATTGACCCATTATTAGGATCTTTATCGTTAACTAACAACGTAAATAAGTCTTTTTGCGTCAGTACTAACTTACGAATATACGTCTTTTCCTCACCATTTTCACGGGTAATAACACCATAAATGTACGCACCTTCCTTAACATCACGTTCTTTTTGAATTGATTCTTGACGTTTTTGATCCAAACGGTTGCGTTCCAATTCTTTGTTTTGATTATCTTTGGTAATTATTTCTCTATCACGCGGTGTCAAATACGTTGCATCATTTGTTGCTTTAAAAAATCTATCACGGGTAACAAAACCAAATGGATTTTTCAAAGGAACAGACGTTTTGTTGTCCTTTGGTGAATTATACAGTACAGTCGTTGCAACTTTATCACTCAATTTAACACTAAAGTTAAATGACTGTATATTGTTTCTGCTAGATCTATTCTTGAAGAAATATAAATAAGGACGTTTATCGGAATTCAATTCTTGTATACGTTTTAGATTGAAAGACTCGGTGTCAATAATGGATAACAACGAGTTAGATGGACCAAATTGAACCAAACTAAATTTCCACAATCCGTTAACCGCTTCCGATACCTTGTTCAATACAAAGTTTAAAATATCAGTTACCGTTTCTGATTTCTCAATTGCCTTAATCACTACATCCTTATGAATATACAAATTCTCCAATTTACCGATGTTGTAGTCATATTGTTTTGATGGAAACTCAACATCCGCTGGATTTTGTCCACCATGATTTATTCTGAAATAGTTTATAATTTCATTTAAATCCTGTCTGGTTGTGCTATTAAATATTGATTGCAATGTCTTATCGGCCTCACTCATCGCAGCCGGATCATTACCTTCCTTTTGCGTATCTGGAGTTGTGTAGTTTTTAGAATTACCACGATCTTCCACAGATGGAGAAATGTTTGGTGCTTGTGAATTTGGTATCAATAATACCTTACCATTAGTGCTTATAAGATTTTTATGTCCACCAATCCACGATGTCTTAATATCAATCTGATTAAATGTGGCTCCAGTCGCAGGTGACTCTGCCATACAAAACTTGTTGATCAAATCAACAAACAACCCCATGGTTATCCAGAACTCATCGTTTGCACCACTATCAAAACTGTATTTAGTTACGTTATCGACCTTGGTACGTGGGTCATTTGATGTATCAAGATTACGTGGAATGAATACACGTGTTTCTGGACCCGGCCATCCCGGTATTGGGAATAGTGGTGTATTATCATTCAAACCCGTTAAAACGGTCTTAGGCAACGACTTGAAACTTTTCTCAATATATGACTTTAAATTTTGAACGGGTTCTGGCTTTTTATTTCCTTTAGCATCAGATGGAGACGTTGATGCCAATGCGTTACTACGTGTTTGTACACCACTATAAATAAAACTGTCGCTCTTTATTTCGGTGGTACAATCATATGAACCATCTGGTTGCAATGAATAATCAAAACTACTTATTTTACCGCAGGTTAATTCATACATACCTTTACCATCCTCAACCAAAAGTTGTTGTTTTAGTGGATCGGTATAAATGCCTAATAATCCAAATCCTTCTGTCTTTCTTGGATCATTTGGATCACCAGTTGGTCCCGGCGTTTTATCATCCACCGATTCTTTCATTTTTGACGGAGAACCGATGTCTGTCAAATTCAACAAAGACTTTGGATTATAATGATTCCAACCCCATTCAATAAACATAGAAACTCCGGGTGACATAAAATACGGAGTCATATAATTTAAGTGGTCTTTAGAATAACACTTCCATTTGATGGTAACTTGACGATACAATGACTTTTGCATTACAGCGTCAATACTAATAATGCCTGGCGGAGGAACGTGTTTATTTATGATTTCAGTATTTGAATACTCACCTTCAATTTTATGTTCTTGACCACTTGGTGTAAATCCTAAAACGGTTTCAGTCTTATTATAATTGATAGGATCAAATCCATAATCTTTATAAAATCCATTGGCACCACCCATCACAAATCCTTCTTTGGAGCCGTATCTTTCTTCTCCAATGCCATTGGAACAAACACGTACCCAACAACGCATTGGTCCTTTATATGTGTTCCAGTTACCGTCGTCATCCCAACTAGCAACAGTATTGGAAATGAAATTCATTCCAATATCTTTTTCACGACGATCCAATTCGTCACGAATAAATTTTGGAAATGGTTGAATTTCAAATGGTGCTACAAATTTGGTTGCCATAACAATTAAGAATTAAGCTGCTTGTAATTATTCAGAATAGTATTGATGTTGACTGGTATACGTAATTGTAAACCAGATGGAACCGCTAATTTTCCTTTTCCAATACTATTTGCCTGTGCAATAATCCACCACAACGAAGGATTCTTATAATACTTAAACGCAAGACTATCAAGACTGTCGGTTTCGTTGGTCACAACATAAACATCAGACGGACTAACAGGAATAATTGGATACAAACGTGTACCAAAAAATCTCTTTCCATCCCATCTCTTTTTTATATTGACAGTTGTATCGTATCTCATACTTTATTATTTATGTAAGTTAACAGTCAATCCTTCTGAAAATTCATTATTGAATCCTCCAACCAATCCAAAATTCTTAAGGTCTCTTGGAGCATGTCCAAAATTTGCCATTCCTGTAATAGGACGTTCTTTAAAGAATGGTGTAAGATCCATCGATATTTCAACTTGTCTAGGAAATTGAGCAACCTTTCCATTGGATCCAGTCCATGTAATAATGTTATTTAAATATGACCAATCTTGTTCAGAGTTTTCATTGATTGTTTCCCACGCAGCGCCTTCAGGTATGGTCAATCCTACACGATTAATCAAAATAGGTTGTTCCTTATACATGTCACCCAACGTTAATAATACAAACGCTGGAATCATAAACTGACTATCAGAATTGTCACCTTGACTCTTGGCAGTTGTGTAATTAGCAGGCAGTGTCAATCCACATAAGTAATTGATACGCTTCCACATCGGTAACAATTCTTTGATGCTATTGGCAATAACTCTAAAACTGAAACTCACCTGACGAGTTATACCATCATAAGTGTATAGTTTGTCCGGACGCCCAATATATTTGTAATTTGCCCAGTCAGCTTGAAAACTATCATTGATACCAGTCACACTTGCTCTAAATGGTATATACTTTTCATTAACCATATCATAAAAGTAAAACGCAATTTGATCGTCGTTATATGGTTCGTATGTAGTCCACCCAGATATTCCAGTTTCGTCTTGAATTTTACGATCCTTGTCTAAAATCGTCAATTTGTTTAACTCATCACCTTTGTGAGAAGTTGACATTTTACGACTGTTCTTACGTTCAAACTTAAGTCCATCCAACAATTGTGTATTGTCCCGGTACGAATCAATAAAAGTCTTGTTGTTGATATTTTCTTGTTTGGTTTTATTGATTCCAAATAGTGTTGTATCAGGACTTGTAAAAACACGTGTGTCAGCGTCATTAAATGATACAGAATATCCTGCGTTTTTAATGTTATCAACCAAACTCTTAAGTTTCTCAACACGTTTCTTATTGAGTTCATCTTCCTTTTTGGTTTGAAGAGTAGAACTAAGACGTTCTGCAATATCATTGACATCTGATGCAGTATTTTTAAGTTTTCCGTCTTCCATGTTTGTGAGGAAGTCAGAAAGATTGCCGTTTCCGCCTGCATCTTTACGATTTTTAGAATAAGTTCCATCAACAAGATACGCATCACGATTTAAATCACCAGTACCTTCACGTGTCGGTATTTGGTTAATTTTCTTTAGTTTAGAAATAGCAGGAGTTTCAGATTCTCCAAGTTTTGTATAAACTTTCTTCTGACTGTCTGTTATTTCTTTATTGATTCTATCTTGATCATTCAACGATAGTGTTGAATTGATCGGTTCATTGATAAAGTTCTTGGAAGAAGGTATGTTTTTAAACTTTCCTTGTTCCATGTTCTTCTTCATTTCAGAAAGAACGCTTGATGATCCTGCTTGTTTTGCAGAATTTGAATATGTTCCAGATAAA
>Ga0172362_10003324_pt1 | contig 13872 bp, 10 predicted proteins | sample LakKivs1_kivu2a2_FD_114534 | JGI IMG/M metagenome (GOLD analysis project Ga0172362, IMG submission 114534) | Sediment microbial communities from Lake Kivu, Rwanda - Sediment s1_kivu2a2 | ecosystem: Environmental > Aquatic > Freshwater > Lake > Sediment | place: Rwanda: Western Province, Lake...
AGCGTAAAGAGAGAACAGAAAAGTTAAAGTTAGACCAAGACTTAAAAATAGCTCAGATGCACAATAGTATAGCTAGAAAGCAATTAGATATTAGCCGTACAACGGCTGACAAACCAACTGAAGCGGGCATGAAACAAGACTATTATAACGCGTTGATTAAAGCTGGTAAGACCCCAGAAGAAGCGTATAAAACAGTGTTAACTACAAGCCCGTATTCCACAGCAGTTGGGGATCCTATGGCTAAAGCTAATATAACCAGCTCAGATAGAATGTATAAAGAGTACGCGGATTATAGGGAGAATGCTATGTTGATGAAACAGCCGTTTATATCTTTTGAGCAATGGATAGCGCAGCACCCGCAAGCATCGCGCATGATACAATCGCAATCATCTAGCATAGACCCGTTAGTATCTAAATGGCTTAAACAGTAAGGATTTTATGGCGACTTTATATGAGATAGGACAAGCGTTAAGAAATGCAGATGCAGCCGGTGATGCTGAAGCTGCACGAGAATTAGCCAAAGCGTACTATGATCTAGAGAATCATATAAAGTCGTTACAGACCCCAATGATGGAAGCCACCCCCGAAAAAGAACCGGGGTTATGGGATATAGCTAAAGGCGCGGCTAAGCGTAATATATCTTCAATGCAGACGGCAGTGACTGCTCCGTTTGGCGCGGAAGAAGCGGCGGTTTCTGGGTTAGAAAGACAAAAAGGTATTGAAGAACCTATTGGGTTTGACTGGGAAAAGATTAAAGCGGCGCACGAGAAGTCTGGGTTGCTATCTGGTATCGGCGAAGCCGTGTCTCAAGTACCGGAAACATTAGCGGAGCAGGCCCCTAACTTAGCAGGTATGGGTGTTGGTGCAGCTCTTGGTGCTCCGTTTGGCCCTGTAGGGGCTATATTAGGGGGTGCGGCGTATCCATTCTTAACTCAGTCAGGCGCTAACATAGAGCGTCAAGCAGCCGAGCAACAAGCACAAGGGCGACCAGTAGATGTAAACCTGCCAGCCGCATATGGTGCGGGTGCTGCGCAAGCTGCTCTAGAGAATATCTTAGGTCCTGAAGCTGCCATACTCCGTGGTATAGCGGGTAAAACTGTCCCTAAAGAAATTATGGAGCAGATCGCTAAAGAAGGCGTGTTAAAAGCGGGGGTTAAAGGTACCGCCCTTACTATGGCGAAAGAGATCCCTACTGAGATTGGACAAACTGCCTTAGAACGTGCGCAGGCTCAACTGCCATTAACTGACCAGCAAGCGCTTGATGAATACTTGGCTTCTGGTGTTGGTACGGCGTTAGCTGGCCCTATTGGTGGGCCTATGCGTATGTCAAATGCAGCGGCTGCTAGAGCTAATTTAGAAAGAGAACAGGCGGATGAACTAGAGCGTGCTAAGCAAGAACAAGAGCTTGTAGAGCAAGACGAGGACATCGGAACTAAAGCAGCTGCGACAGAAGCCAAACCACAAACAACGGAGGTATCTAATGCACCAGCCGAAACTATTGAGCCTGCAGGAACTGCAGGAAGCCCTAGCGGTGATCTGGGAAGCAGTGGAGCAGGAATCGGAAGTAGTGATACCGGAGCACCTGTCGTGGCTGAACAACCACCAGTGGGAACAACTGGAGGTACTACTAATGAAACTGTTCTCGGAGCAGGAGAGCGCAACGCTCCATTAGAAACACAACTGCAACCGGTTGTACACAAGGATAGGCCATATTATTGGAGAGAAAACCCGCTTAATCCAACAGATGCTAGCTCATGGCAAGATACTGAAGGGGGTATCAACCATGATGTAGACTATACATTACCTAGTGGCAATAGAATAATTGGGGTGGGGGCGCATTTACAAAGTGATTCTATACCTTTAACTGTAGAAACGCGCCAAGGGCGTAAGGGCACTGGGTTACATCTTGACCGAAGGACAAATAGGATACATTGGCAAGGAGACGAAAATAAAAGGCGTAAAACTTTTGGGGATGAGTTATTTAACAAACTGCAAGCCTACGATGGCCTTCAACTAACGGGCCCAGATCAATTTTATGCTATTGCGAACGCTATAGCGAATGACATTAGAGGGCTAGGCAGAGATACTGGCGAAACAGCACAGAAAGCGCCCGAAATAACAGAATCGGTAGATGAATTAAATGCGCGCCTCGAGAATCTTAGACGTTCACAAGAGCTACTTGAAACCGCTGGGATAAAACGAAATGACCGCGAATATATAGTTATTGCAGAGGACATAAAGAAAACTATAGATAAACTAAAAGCTATAGGGGCATGGGGGGAACAAAAACAGGATAAGAAGCAGTCTACCTATGACCGATTAACAGAACAAAGAAATGCTGATTTAAACGATGAGTACACCACAGTGTACAACGACTTCGCAGATGATTTAATTAAGTCACACGGTGGTACCAGACAAGACTTTGAAGGTACTAATGCGCTGCATAGTCGTATGATAGCAAAAGTATTAGATGACTTTAAGGATGCTATTAAAGAGCTTAAAAGCACAGAAACATCTGTACAGAACATAGCTAAGCCTAATAAAGAAGAGAAAGCAGCGTTACGAGCTGCGCAAATTAATAAAGATGCGATCAAGCAGTACCTAGTTGCTATGGGGGTTCCAGAGGATATAGTCCAGCATTTAGAGAGTAACCCAAAGGGCATTACGCCTACAGTTAGTAGCTTTACTGCGCACAGTAGAGAAGACGAGAAACGTATTGCTGCGGAAAGAAAAGCGCGGCCTCCACGTAATGAGTTCTTGGATATGCTTGAGGCGTTTACGCCCGGTAAAAACTATTATGGTACCGGAGAAGAGCATGCGCTCTACGAACAAGCCAAGCAGGATGCGAAACAGAAAGGCGTAGAGAGCACTCAAGAGAAGGCGCTAAAGGGCTACTCAGACGAAGACTTAAAACAGCTTCGGGGTATCACTAAATTTAAATACATGACTCTGCCAGAGAACGCACCAGAAAGTTATTCTGATAGCGTTGCTAACTCACTTCGCCGTATCGAGCGGGAAATAGCTAGTCGTGCGGGCACATTAGATGAGGCAGTGCCTTATGAAATACCTGTGGGTAGAGTCTATGGTGCTCCTCTACAAGGCGCCGCTAAAGCCGCAGTAGATAAAGGCAACTTGCAAGGCGCTATCCAGTCGCTGGCTGGTGCGCATCCTGATAAACAAATTGGGGGTATGTTGCGCCGCGTCGCTAACTTAACTAGCGGAGTCAAACTGGCTAAGGGTAAACTGTCGGATACTGAAGCAGGTCGATACGATGCTGCGACTAACACAGTAACTCTACACCCAGTACACGGCAACAAAGAGCATGTGGTGCTGCACGAAGGTGTACACGCTGCGCTGGCTAAAACATTAGCTAATGTAAGTCATCCGGTCACTCAAGAGTTTACTGAGTTCTTCAATGAAGTTAAAACCCAGTTAGGTACTGAGTATGGCGGTAACAATTTACAAGAGTTTGCTGCTGAGTTCCTGAGTAATGAGCACTTCCAAGGATTGTTGAAGAATATCCAAACACCTAAAAAGCAGTCTATGTTTGGCGCTATTATTGATGCTATAGCTAGAATGCTCGGGTTTAACAAAAACACATCGGCATATGATACCGCTATCAAGCACCTGAACAACGCACTGGACATATCCGAGGGTGTAGCGATAAATCCTATGGTTCAGACAGCACAGGGTATGGGTGCGGCGGTCACAGAAGGGTTTAGAGATTTAGGGGACGCGCTGAAATATGCGAATCGTGTACCTAAGAACGTGCTGAATAGTGCGGAGCAGACCATATCTAAAGCGGTTAAAGGCGGCATGCAGAAGCTCCTGATGAATGCTATCTCGCTGAACAATATGGCGGATATGCTGAATAAGCGCTTAGGAGACGTACCTGCCGCTGTGCGTGAGATGTCTACCATAATGGGGGAAGGCATTAAAAAGCTGGACAACCTGTTGAACCAGCGCGCTAGCGTATTAGCACAGAAAACTCATGCTTCTGGTATGACGCTCCGCGCAATGCGAAAAGCGTACAATCGTAACTCTAAAATGTTCGACGCTATGTCCGACCTAGCAATAGAAGCTAGTGATGCAGAAGTGGATATTTTAAGCCCCACCCCACCAGCGTCTGTTAAAAAACAAGCGGACTATAAGCGGCTACGTGCCAAGTTTTTAAGCCTTGAGAAGTCACACCCTGATATAGCTAACAGCTACAAACTGATGCGCGAAGCATATAAACGGGATATTGAGGAGTATCTAACCGCGGTTAAAGATATTGCTGGGGAAAGTATAGCTAATCAGATCCGCAACGACTACGCTGCTCGTGGGCTAGAAGGATATATACCATTCGTGCGGTTCGGTGACTACGTGTTAGAGTTTGAAGACCCTAAAGATGGGCAACGTAATGTCATGCAGTTTGAGTCTGATTCAGAGCGTAGAAAGTTTATTCAGTCAGATTTAGCTCCGCGCAACATAGACTACCTATTGCATAAACGTATAAACGATGTGTCCTATGACGCACGACGCGCGGCGCCTAACACGCTGATGACTCGGTTGATGCAGCAGATGGAGGCAAACCAAGCGACTAAAGAACAACTGGATGCTATCTATCAGTTGCAACTATCATTAATGCCGCCTTCGTCTATAGCAAAAAGAGCTATGCACCGTAAGAACGTGAAGGGTATGAGCCGAGATCTCATTAGAGGTTTTGCTAATGTACAGACCCAGTGGGATAGACGTCTTGCTGCGACACAATTTGACGCACAGATACGGAACCAAATAGAGGAGATACGCTCCATAGGAGAAAAATCCCCAGACGATCTGCTGCATGCAGCTGGCGATAGCATTGTAGGGCGTGCAGCTTTCATGCTAAACCCTGTACACGGCAGCATGACTAACCTTGCGTCTGCGTTGAGTTACCATCTGTACATGGCGGGTAACTTATCTTCTGCTTTTGTTAATACGTCTGTATTACCTCTGCTGGTTTGGCCTAAGCTCGGTGCTGAGTTTGGTTTCGACAAGGCGTTCTCGGCCATGAATGCCGTAAAAGGTAAAGCGTTGGGGGATTGGGGTAAAGATGCAAAATACAGCAAACTGTATGCGACACTGGTTGACCGTAATCAGCTTATAAATAGTTTGGATAGGGAGATTATAGAAGCGCGTGATATTGCCACCAAAGATCATACAGGTATTATGAGCGCTTTAATACACTTAACCTCTATACCATTTCTTGAATCGGAGAAGTACAACCGTGCGCTAACCGCGATGGCCGCGTATGACTTGGCCCGTGGGAAAGGCATGAAAGAGGAGGAGGCAGTAGAGTACGCGGTGCGAACTGTAGAAGATATACACACATCTGGTACCGCCGCTACTAGCGCCAAGATGTTCCAGCACGATTTGGGGCGTATGTTTCTTACATTTAAGACCTTTGCATGGAACAGTGCATATGTAACAGGCAGAGCGTGGGCGATAGCCGCTCGTAATGCTAAGAATATGCAACAAGCTGAAGGCGAGTCAGATCAACAATTTGCTAAACGTAAGGCAGATATGCAAGAGGCCATTACGCAGTCTAGACGCCAGCTGCTCGGTATGTACGGTATGGCTTTCGCGTTTGGCGGCGTTAAAGGGCTTCCATTCTATGGAGGGCTATCTGTATTAGCTGCGGCTATACACGCTATCGCTGGTGATGACGACGAGCCTTGGGATTTAGAACATGAGCTCGAGCAATTCTTGGGTACTACGGCCACTAACGGTATCGTAAATGAGGTGACTAACCTGCAGATCGGTCAACGTACTTCAATCGTAAACGACTTATTATATAGAGATAACCCTCGTGCTGTAGCTGATTTTGGTTACGCAGGTGCCACTGCTTTATCACTTATAGGGCCTATGGGGGGTTACGTAGCGAGTATCGAGAACTCATATAATATGTTTAGACAAGGACATATTGAGCGGGCTATTGAAGGCGTAGTGCCAAGCTCAGTGCGTAACATTATGAAGGGCATGCGATACGCATCAGAAGGAGCTGTAACTCTTAAAGGGGATCCAGTCGATAAAGATATTAGTGCTTATAGTGCACTGATGCAGGTAGTTGGTTTCGCACCTGCTGACTTGTCTAACCTACAAGAGCGCAAGGCTATGGCTAAAGCGTATGAGAAAGGGGTTACAGAGAAGAGAACAGGCTTGCTCAACAAGTACAACATGGCGTTGGAAGCTGGGGATAAAGAGATACTGGACGAAACAATGGAAGAAATTGATGCGTTCAACAAAGCCATCCCGCAAGACCCTATACGAGGCAAGAACTTAAAAAGCTCAAGAGCGCATCGTAGAGCTAACCAGCGTAAAATGCTGTACGGCATGACGTTCAACAACAAGTTGCGTAGTCATATTCAAGCGGAATATTTCTCAGATATAGAAGACGAGGAATAAAAAAAGACCCCGCTCAGTAGTAGGAGACTGGCGGGGTGAAACCACACAAGAAAACGCAGGAGAGTGCGTTAATTTATTATCACACAGTTCTCCAAACTCGTACACCATATTTTTTATTCTCTACAACTCTCCTAGTCACAACTGTAAACTGCATACGGCTACACTCCTTAATAATGTACCGCTCAACGGCTACCCTGTTTAAACAGGGGATAAACATAGATGCGCCCAGTGTGAACTTATTCCAATCAATCAAAAGTGGGGTATTCAGTATTTGGAACATAGATCGCCGTATCCGGTTTAGTTAATACTTTGTCGTTGAAGAATCCAAGTTTATTAACATCGAAGCACAGTGCTGATACCCCAGCATGAGCAGTAGCCGTGGTGTTTGCGGCCATACGCTTCTTATGAATACCTTTAAATGCTCCTGCCGCTTTATAGGGCGCCAAGCTCTCTTCAAAGTTCACCATCACTTTAGCGCAGTCGTCACGGTAGCTTTTAGCTACAATAAATAATAATTCTGTATCTGGTTCGTACCGTATAGTCAGGGCGCCACGTGGTTCCCTAATAGGCAGAGGAGGTGTACTGGATCCTTTAGGTGGTGCATCGTTGACAACCAAAGTCTCATTGAAGTGCCGTTGCAAAAAGCCCCCCAGAAAATCATCACCGTCGAACATATACTCACGGTTCTTAATGCGGGTGCGCATTATAAGATCAATACCAAACTGTGCGATACGGGGTACATCAATGTTATGTAGCCCTGCCTTCTTAGCTAAAACACCACCAGCGATAGCTGTGGAGACCATCATTGCCCAATAGCGTTCAGTTTGTCTAACACCAGCTTGCGTTTCAATGCGAGTCTGTATAGCTGGCAGAGTAGTCTCTAATATAGTAGGGAGGTTCTGGATTAAATACTGAGCATAAGGGAGCATCGCTACACCATAGTTATCTTTCAGTCTGCCGAAATGCGCCCGCGAATATGCTGGGTCGTTGTGCGGGTCAGTCGCTATCTTCATTTCTAACATACGCATCAGCTCGCCTTCAGGTCTTTGCTTGATCGAGAACAATGCATCTTGCACCGCTCTGTTAGATGTAGACACAACACCAGTCGCCCAGTGAGTGTGGTTTAACCGTTCAGCATTATCATGCTGGCGCAGTCTGTTCTTACCCCGCGCAGAAGTTACGTCATAAATAAACTGCGACATCTGGTCAGGCGGCATATTGGTGATCTCGTCAAACGTAACCGCCATGTTATTCATAGTACCAATACGCTGTATGCGCGCATTGTATGTGTCTTTAGGTGTGAGCATCAGCTCTTTAGGTCTGCCCCATATGCTGTTGATAGCCTGAAGCACAGTGGTTTTACCGGATCCTGATTCTTTGCTATACAGGTTTACCATATAACCTTCTAGGTCGGTGTACTTAACAAGCAACGAACCGAAACCCATAAAAAAGGCTAATGCTTTGTCCTCCATGCCGGGGTTGCCGTATATGTTTATGATGTCTTTCCATACATTTAAGTCCCCTTTTGCAGTGAGCAGAGGAGCTACAGGCAGGGTAGGTGTTGACGGCGGCGAGTAGCTTTCTGTATTCGCTCTAATTTCTCTCTCCCCTACGATGATCGCGCTGTTGTCTTTCAACCAGCCAAATTGCTTGTGCGATAGCTCCGTTTTAGTTTTCATCTGTAGTTCTTCAACCCATTTAATAATGTACGACATAAGTACCTCCGCTCTACGCCCACTTACTGCTACCCCTTGTTGGGCCATAGCAGTCATAAATTTTTCTTTTGATACGATATTGGTAAGAGCAACAACAAAGTCTCTGCTCCCATCCATAGGCAGGTGCAGTCTAACCAGAACTGATTCACCCGCGTCAGGGTCATGCATACGCTTCACAACGTATATATCATGCAGATATACAAGCTCATCTTCCTCATCTGGCCCAGTAGCTTTCTTATAAATACCCCCATTAGTCGCACGCATAAATGGGAACGGTATAGAAGGTATAGTGTGCTGGACTAACTCCTGAGTGGACTCTTCCACCACGGTCACTATGTTGTCGCTAGGTGTAGCTTCCTTAATCTCTTTGCCCAACTGAACAGGAGATGCGATGCTAAGTGCGCAGTCTTTACAGGCATCAGGGTTTAGCTTTTTATATGTAGCACATGTATATGGGCCGTTAGTCTGTTGCGCTTTTTTCTCTGTTAAGTCCGCAGAATAGCTCGGGTGCTTATAAGACATCACATGTATAGCTTTTTCTCTATCTATACACACATGGGCGATGCTCAATGCCGCCCGCCATAATGGTTCTTCTAGTGTTTCTTGATGTGCTACCGCATACAGTATCTGCTCGCACCCTTTGCCAGAATTGGACTTCTCGAGTATTGTTTTAAATCTTGACTGCGTGTTGCCAATCAAAAATGTAGTAACAGCGTCCATCTCGCGTGGAGGCTCATGGCCATCTAACACGCTTAAAAAATCTTCAGGTACAGGCAATAGCTCCTGCATCCGCTCAACGGACACAATATCGCCTTCGCTTAATAGCGTCACCTCTAATAGGTCGTTTTTATCCTTCGAATGAATGGTATCTGGGACGCGCAGTACGCGAGTAAGGTCTGTTGTGACTTGGCGGTCTACCTTTAACTTGTGCGACTCACACATCGCCGCTAATACTTCAGCGTGTCTATGCCATACAGTGCGGGACATAGGAGCGTCCATCACCCAGTACACGTGTAGCCCCCGACCAGAAGCAACCATAAATGGTTTCGGCATACCTGTAGACTTACAAAAAGCGCGCAAGTCCTTTAGTGCATCAGCCGCAGTATCGTAGGGTTTAGTAGGGCCTGCGTCTAAGTCAACATAGAATATGTTTTTACCAGCGACGTTTATACCTTTCCTGCCGTTATCTCTGCTCACATAGGATGATGTAGAGAAGTATGCATTCTCTGTGCGAGACACAATTTCGTCGGAAATAGTTAACAGCTGGTCTATAGAGTACACAGCTTTGTCGCGTAGTTTTACAACTTTATTCGGTAAATAGTTTATCTCTGCCGCGTAGTAGCATTCATCTCCAGAAATTGGAGGGAGCACAAGGGCTAGGAAGTCTTTCCTACTGAGCATAGCCGTCCTCTATTGCCGTAAATAAGAGAGAAAATCAGGGGCTTGACGGCACTACCCTCTTCGACTGCGCGGTCTAGATTTTCTCAAACTGTTATGATAATTTTTTTAGGATATCACTTATCTGTTGTGCGTGGTCTGCATCCACACCGACTGTCCCGTAGAACCAAGCTCGCACAGTCATAGGACTGACATTCAGAAACTCAGCTACGTCATCTACGGGAATATCGAGGGCGATGCAACGCTTGCCTAACTGAACCCCGAGCTTGTCGGGGTTAGCATCATATACCCTTTTTACTACTGAGTGTGGGTATTTAGTCATCATCCCAATCAGCCAACAGCTGAGACAGGTCAGCTTTTTCAGCAGGCTCCTCGGCTGTAGCTTTAACTTTCACAGGCTCTGAGACTTCTTCAACAGTCGCAGTAAACCCAGACACCTTAGCTACTTCAGGCTCTGCCTTAGGTGCTTCTAATACGGGTGCTGGAGCAGGTGCTACTTCTGGCGCCGCAGGCTTAACGCCGTCTTGCTGAGAGACGGTAAGGGTAATAGCGTTAATAGCATCAGGCTCTGTACTGCGAGAAATAATAAGCGCATGCTCTTCTGTAGTTAATACTTGTACCGGTCTAAATGTCAGCTTAGGAGTAGCACTTGAAGTGTCAAACCTAGCTTCGGTAACAACTGAAGTAACTGGGAAGTTACGCGCCCCAATAGTTTTAGCGTAGGCATGTAAAGGCCATTTGCCCGGTTCGCCTTCACCAAAAATAGACTTGGACGGAAGTGCTAATTGATAAATTGTGCCGTTTAAGTCATTACCCAACACGACTGCTAACCGTTGTGAGAATCTGCACGCTCTAGACTCGCCTTGACCTGAACCTTTATCGTTCATAGGGCACTCTACGCACCGACTAGCCAGCGGGTTTTTAACTTCAGCCGATGGGGTATCGCTATTCTCTGACCAGCATCTAGGCAGAGTTTTATTCTCTTCGCCTTCTTGGAAAGTACCCTCGTAATAGGTACGAGAAATATGTGGCGCCGCATTAACTATAACTAAATTCAGTGCGCGGTCTTCATTCTTAGCGATCTCTTTACCGTTAGCCATAAGGCGCCATACGCCACCTTTAATAGAAATACGTTTGCCTGACTGCGAAGAACCACCCATAAGGGCTTTAGTGACTTCGTCCAGTTCTCTGTTTTTCAGGTAGTCCGGTAATGCAATGTCTAATACTGCTAATTCGTTACTCATCTTATTCTCCTAGCGTTTGGTTATTACAATGGTTTGTTCAATGTCAGCGTTCAACCCCGGAGGGCATAAGTCTGGATGCTCTTCTAAAAACTGTTGCATGTTATTTGTGTTTATCCTTTGGTGCATTAAGTTAAAGGCGTCATGGTCTTTAATAAACTTAAAGAAAGACTCCCAGTCGTTCGACCAGTACCGACGAGATGTGCGCCTAGAGATAGTGCCGTACTCAGTCCGTATAGTGGCTGCCCCCTGTTCCTTGCATATGTTAAGTAGCTCGCCAGCTACCTGTTTAAGTTGCTCTTCCAGAGCATCATCTTGACGTTTAAGCTCGCGCCTAGCGTCTCTAATCTTGACGTACACTTTTGCTAATTTCTCAGCGGTTATTTCAGTCATATCATTCTCCTACTACGTTTTTGTATAAATCTATCAGTCTGGTATGAATGTCTACTTTCTCTGACAGCATCTTGTACACCCGTCTCTCCACGGGACTTCCTTGCAAATGCACTACTGTGCATGGATTACGTTGACCTGCGCGGTGAACCCGAGCATTAGCCTGTAAATATGTTTCTATTGATGTGATCGGCCCCCACCATACGACTACGTTAGCCGCGTGAAGAGTAACCCCATGCGCCGCCGCTTGCGGCTGTATCACCAGAACCTGTGGGTCAGGGCTTGTCTGGAACTTATTAAACACATCAGTACGTTTTGTAACATTAACCCCACCATGTATGACTTCGCATGATATGCCCGCATTTCGTAGCTCATCGGCTACAACATTAATGGCGTGTCTGAACGGGGCGAATACAATAACCTTATGGCTTGCCTCATCTATAACTTCGCGCAGTGCCGCTAGTCGGCTTTTAGCATCGAACGCTATGACCTCACCATTATCCGCATACACCGCACCACAGCTGAGCTGTAATAACTTGTTTAGGCTAGCCGCCGCGTTTACCGTTGTTATCTCTTCTCCAGCGGCTATAGTCATCATGTCTTTGCGTAGCGCTTCATAATACTTATGCTGTTGCGCGGTTAACGGCACATCGCGTGTGACATAAGTCATGTCGGGTAAGTCTAAACATTCTTCTTTAGTAAACCGTATAGCGGGTTGTAGCACCGTGTGTACTGTCTGCTCCGCAGAGGGTTTCGGCACCCACCTGAATGTAGTTATTTTGTACATGACCATATCTTTGAATGCACCTTTAAACTTAGGCACACCCGTTGGGTTTATGATCTTCGCCAGCCCATAAGCGTCATCTGGAGACTGAGATGCTGGGGTTCCAGTTAGCATCCATATCCATGTAGCGGGGGTTATAACTTCGTTCAGTATCTTGAATCTTTTTGTAGATACATTTTTATATGCGTTTGCTTCGTCAACAACAATCAGGTCAAACCCGCCGTTTTTTACTTCCTCTTTGACAATCTCAAGTCCGTCGAAGTTACATATGACAAACTCAGCATCACTGGTAACAGCCTTAATCCGTTTTTCTTTAGAGTAGCTATGAGCGATAGCACAAGTCCTATGCGTCGCGAATGTAAATAAATCGTTCTCCCATGCGGCCTGCATAATAGACAGAGGGCACAATACCAATACCCTACGGATAGCGCCTATCTTTAATAGGTAGTCAGCCGCCCATATAACGGACGCAGTCTTGCCAGTGCCTTGCTCGTTAAAACAAAAAGCTCGGCGATGTAACGTCAAAAATTCTGCTGTTGTTTTCTGGTGGGCAAACGGTTTATGTATGCCAGTCCACTCATAATGCGCGACTATAGGCGATGGTACATTTTTAATACGCAGATTCTTAAGTACCTGCGCTTCCTCCAGCCCCCACTTGACCAGCACTTTATTGTCACCGACATGTTTAGCTTTAGGTATGACTGTGGTTATCCTAGTAGGCTCTTTGACCTTAATCAATAAGCCTTTGTTATCTATTATTTGCACACGTCTCTCCACGCGAATACCGTCTGAATGTGAAGTTTTCACTCAGACTATTGTTATTTATGTTGCTGTCTTTCCAGCTGTTAGATGGTACAGGTTCTCAGGCAACGTCAATCCCCTGTTCCGATGCTCTCCCTTGCGGGCATATTGCCAAGCGGTTAAACCATCACGGTTAATTCTACTACTATTTTTTCTTTTTGAGCGGCTTATTTTTACGCATCGTATGATCGGAGTTCCTATCGAACGATCTGTTTGCGTGCTTACTCTTCACATGCAGGTTGCTAAGCCCGTTTGTGCCACCTTTGCTCAAAGGCTTCTTATGGTCTATATCTTTCCCATCGCCTTTATGCACTCTACCTGCTTTCGTAAGCTCAGCGCGCGCCTTATTACGCTCCGCTCTACGCTTAATTTGCTCGGGCTTACCTTGGTACGCCTCGTACTCATGCTTGTAGTTTCTATCGGCTTTGTTTTTATATGCCATAAATCACCTGATGTTAAATACTTCTTCAAATGCTACACGCCTAGCTTCCGGCACAGTCATACCGCTCGTTAACTTATCAAGTACGCTATCTATGAACGTATCTATTTGATCATAACTCGGCTTCTTTCTAATGCGCTCTGAGGCTCTATATAACCACAGTTCATCTTGCTCAGCGTCAGTAATATCATTGCACATTTCTATCTATTCTCCAACAGGTGTGTCACTTAAATACTGCAGTACATTCTCTACTTCCGTTAGGGCTTTGTCTAGCACATCACGTTTCTGCTGGACGGTTTGATAGAGGTGCTGAGCCGCCTCTTGATATTCCTTGGTTTGAATACCTTTGCTTTGGTTGAATGTTAAGAAGTTGTCACGAGCAATCAGGTACTCGTCTAATAAGTCTATGAATTTCATTGTTCTCTCCTGTTAAAAATAATGGGTGCCAACACTTGTAATTGACGTTCGATCTCAGCCGCCACTTCGCGCACTTCGGCTTGGGCGTGCTTGGTGTTTCTAAGTTTAATGAAGTCTACCCATGCCTGATAGTTACCCGCAACGTATAACTCTGTCTCTTGCGCCTGCGGTAGCCAGTACCGTGCATCTTGTTTCGCCACACCCGCTTGTCGTAGCTCTTGGTACAGCTCCCGTAACTCATGCTCGACTGAGATAATAGAG
>Ga0172362_10003331_pt1 | contig 13861 bp, 13 predicted proteins | sample LakKivs1_kivu2a2_FD_114534 | JGI IMG/M metagenome (GOLD analysis project Ga0172362, IMG submission 114534) | Sediment microbial communities from Lake Kivu, Rwanda - Sediment s1_kivu2a2 | ecosystem: Environmental > Aquatic > Freshwater > Lake > Sediment | place: Rwanda: Western Province, Lake...
AGCCCGTTACAAGCGACGTGTACGTCCCCTCGAGGAAGTCCTCCATCGCGGCAAGCAGGCGCGTGTTCACCTCGATTTCCCGCCGCCACTTGGAAAGCCCCGCGCCCCACTTCTCGGCCATCGCGGCGATTGCAAGCCCCGTTTCAGTGATGTCCTCCCTGACCTGCCACATTTCCATTTCGGATGCGTCCGCGGCGGAGGTCGCCTCGGCGAACAATTCCTCCGCCACCGACACCTTCTCGAACCGCGCGGCGTTCAGGCCGTCGATGAGTTCCCTGTGCCTCGCAGGCTGCGTGACCGCGCAGACAAGCGTCCGCTTGCCGATGTTGCCTATCGAGAAGATCCGGTGCCCCGCAAACGCAAGCGACTCCGCCAGCCTCGTGTAGCCGCCCCGCGGGACCGCGCCTATCTCCACCGCGACGTATTTGGCCGACCGCACGGTCGCCGCGTCGACGCCCGCGTGTTCGAGGCCCGATAACACCCACGAAGTAAGTTCCGCCTTCTCGCGTCTCTGCTCGGCGGTCTTGAGCTGCCGGGTCAACCGCGCCATCTCCCTCTCGACGGGCGCGAACTCCGGCTCTATCACTGCGGCGATGCCCCGTGGGTCCACGCGCACTTGGGCGTCGTCCACCTCGAACTCGGCGGCGTTGCACTCCCTCGCCGCCTGCGCCAGCCGCGCGCCAAGCGCGTCGAGCTCCTGCGCCGCCGCCCGCGTGTCCACGGCCGCAAGCGGCCCCTCGCCCTTCGCCGATGCCGCGCCCTCGACCTGAAGGCACTCCATCTCGGCCAGCGCCCGCATCAGGGCCGGCACGTCCTCCTTCAGGAGCATGATGTTGGCCAGAGTCATCCGTACCGGTCGAAGCATCACCAAACCCTCACGCCGCCCTCGTCGCCAAGAGCGGTTCTATCTGCTCGCGTGCAAGCCCCAGCCCCTTGCCGGACGCAACCGTTATGCAATCGTCCACGATGAGTTCCCAGCGCACCAGCGCCACCGCAAGCGTCGAAATGTCGAAGATAATCCCCAGGTCCCGCGCACTGACCGTTTCCCACACGAACCGTCGCGCCGTTTTCTGCCAAGCGCTCACGTCGGCGGGGACCTCGGTCTTCCCGAGAAACCGCAGCAGCCGCGCGGACTCGATCGCGCCCGCAACCTCGCCCGGCTCCTTCGCCTGGACCAGCCGCAGGTACGACGCGGGATTCATCACGCCCGCCGGAACCGGCAGCAGGTTCATTATCTCCACCGCGCCCATGCCGCGATATCGCTTGAGCCATAACCCCCAGACGATCGCGTTGGTGCCCAGGTACGGTATCACGAGGCGTTCCCTGAGCCGGTGGCCCTCCGTCAGGTTCACCCTCTCGGCCGCCGACCACAACAGGGACGCGTACTCCCGGTCGAGCGTGAATTCGAAAAAGAAAAGGTCCTCGCCGCGCTCCTTGTATACCTCGTAAGCAAGCCGCGCACCCTCACCGAGCTTCGTCCCTTCGGCCAGGGACGCGACCTTCTCGACCGTGTCAAGCGTCGCCCGCTGCCGCCCGGAGACATAGAAGGGCGCAAGAGGGTACAAAGCCATTCCCCCCGCGCCCACGCGCTTCGTGAGCGCCTCCCGGAAAAGGACTTTGAGGTTGTACGCCCCGTAGCGCAACAAGAGCGTCTCAATGAAGCCGCCGGCGGGTCCGGCGAGAAACCTCGTGAGTTTCTTCCCGAAGACGATGCACGCCGTTCGCAGCGCCCTCTCAAGGTCGGCCTGGCCCGCGCCGCTTTCGACCCCCTCCAAAAAAGAAAGCGCCCTCAGCCGCGACGCGCACGACTCCGCGTCCGACATGCCGAGGAGTTCCTCCACGAGTTGCGCCTGCGGCGCCCGCGCCTTGAGCGCTCCCAAAACGCCCCGCGCCCCCGAGTAACCCCTGATCCCGGCGTTCAGCACCCCGTTGTCCCCTACGCGTCCTTTTCCCCCAACACGATCCGCCTCAACGCGGCGACGATGTCCCCTCCCTTTTCCCCGTAGCGCTTCTCCCAACGCGCTATCGCCGCCTGCGCGTCCTCTGTCGCCTTTCGCCGCGCGGCGTCGATCTCGGCCTTCAATGCCTCCTCGGCCTGCCTGCGGCTTTCCCGTACTTGCTTTGCGGCGTCGGCCTCTATCTGCGATACCTTCTCCGAAGCGCCCTTGCGCAGGCGTGCTGCTTCCTCCTGGGCCTTGCGGATCCGTTCGGCCGCCTCCTCTTCCGCCCTCAATATGTCCTGCAGACTCTGCTCGCTCATTTCCTGCGCCTCTCGCGCCTTATCTCGATTATCGCAAAGTAGACTACGCCCGCGATGATCGCCAAACGGATGATAAGGTACAGCGCCATGACAAGCATCTCGGGACTCATCGGCTTCGCCTCCAGAACCACCGTCCCCTTGACGGGGCGGTCGCTCATCCGGCCGCAACGTCGCTCTCGGCGCGCAAGACCTCTTCCCGGCGGGCCATGATGCTGATCACGCCCTCGGCGCTTCCCGCCTGTACGATCCGCTGCGCAAGCGAAGTATCCTTGAGCATGTGCGAAAGGCGCGCTAATATCTCCAAGTGCGAACGGTCGTCCTTCGCGCATATTATAAGAAAGAGGCGCACCGGCGCCTCGTTCGTTCCCGCAAAATCAACCCCCCTGCTCGAAATCCCCACCGCCACCATCGATTCGCCGAACATCCCAGCCGCGCTTCTGCGCGGGTGCGGAATCGCAACCCCATCGAACACTGCTGTCGTCATGAGCTCCTCTCGCTCGAGGAGCAGCTCCAGAAAGCGCTCCCTTTCCGTAAGCACCCCAGCCGCCGAAAGCCTCGACGTTATCTCCGACAGCACGCCCCTTCTGTCCGCCGCTTCGAGGTCGAAAAAAACAAGTTCCGGACGGACAAGCGCCGAAACGCAAGAATCGTCGAGCCTGCGCCCGGCGGACGGCCGCTGGCCGCCCGGCACCGTCCACTCCCGGCGTGCAACCCAACTCGCCAGTTTCTCGGGCTCAAACCGCCACCGGTGTCCCACCTTCGTACCAGGGATCTTCCCTTCTCTGGCAAGGCGCACCACCGTGCGCGGGTTCAGACGCAGGTAGAGCGCTGCCTCCTGGGGGGTCAAGAGTTCGCTGCGAATGATGGACGCACCTCGAATAATCGGTTGCCTTCAGTACCTCTTTGTGCCTGTTTATACCTGATCAAGCCTTTTTCTACCATGCCTTCGACACGTGTCAAGGCCCAATTGCAGTTTTTTTCTCGCAAATCGCATCCGCCCCCGCTCAATTGAACGCCCTGCCCGCCGGACGAGGAAAAACGACGACTGGCCTTTCGACTTCACGCTTGACAATGCTCCCCGCCGGGTGACAATTCAATGGGTCTTCGAAGTGAAGCGGCGCCGTGACTGGCGGGGTTGCGTGGAAAAAACCACGGGGAAGCGGTTGCCGCGGGACATGCCGACCGCCTGGGCTCGACCGTACGCCTGCCCGGGCGTCTCGTATTTCCGGGCCGCACGCGGTCACTTGCCGATTGGAGCCGCAAATGTGCCCGACCGAAATGCCCCTTCGTTACGGCATCAACCCCCATCAGAAACCGGCCCGCGTATTCATGCGTCAGGGGCAACTGCCCTTCAAAGCCCTCAACGGTTCTCCGGGTTTCATCAACCTCATGGACCTGCTCAACGGCTGGCAGTTGGTGAGCGAACTCCGCGAGGCAACGGGGCTCCCCGCGGCGGCCTCTTTCAAACACGTCAGCCCCGCCGGGGCGGCCGTAGCGGTTCCAATGTCGCCCGAAGTCGCCATGGCTTCTTTCGCCGACGATATCGAACTCACGCCGCTTGCCACCGCCTACGCGAGGGCGCGCGGCGCCGACCGGATGTCGTCTTTCGGCGACGCCATAGCGCTCAGCGACCCCTGCGACGCGGCCACCGCGCGTTTCATTCGCAGGGAGGTCTCCGACTGCGTTATCGCCCCTGGCTATGAGCCCGAGTCGCTCGAAATCCTGCGCAGGAAATCCGACGGCAGGTATCTCGTCGTCGAGATAGATCCCGACTACAAGCCCGCGCCCCTTGAAGCGCGCGACGTCTTCGGGATAACGCTCGAGCAGCCGCGAAACGACTATAGGGTGACCGACGCCATGTTCGCCAACGTCGTAACGAAAAGAAAGGAAATGCCGCCGCACGCAAGGCGCGACATGATAGTGGCCACGATCGCCCTCAAGTATGCCCAGTCGAACTCCGTCTGTTTCGCTTGCGACGGCCAGGTCATCGGCCTCGGCGCCGGACAGCAGTCGCGCGTCCACTGCGTCCGGCTCGCCGGAGCCAAGGCCGACCTCTGGCGCCTCAGGCAGCACCCCGCCGTTCTCGGCCTGAAGTTTGGCGAATCGGCCGGACGCGCCGAACGCAATAACGCCATAGACCAACTCCTCACCGACGGGCTCAAGGATCCCTTCGCGGGCAACAAGTGGAAGGAACTCTTCACGGCCCGCCCCCACAGGCTCTCCGCCGCCGAGAAACGCGAGTGGCTCGCCGCCAAGAGGGGCGTCACCCTCAGTTCCGACGCCTTTTTCCCTTTCCGCGACAGCATCGACCGCGCCGCCGAAAGCGGCGTCGAATACGTCCTCGAGCCCGGCGGTTCGACGCGCGACGACCTCATCATTGATGCCGCCGACGAATACGACATGGTCATGGCCTTCTCCGGAATCCGCCTCTTCCATCATTGAGGCCGCGACCCGCAGGCGGGTTTCACGCGCTGCCCATTGCGGCTGGCCCCGGGCTGCCCGCACCGCGCCCGCGGCTCGCCGAATGTGGTTGATGAAGGAGGGGCTTTCTGGTATACTGAGGGGCCGTGGATGAATCGGCGTTCCAATAAGAATTCGAGGGCCTGATGAATACGTTGGCGGTAGTGGGTCTGCAGTGGGGCGATGAGGGCAAGGGCAAGATCGTCGACCTCCTTTCGCACGAATACGACGTGATCGTCCGATGCCAGGGGGGAAGCAACGCCGGCCACACGGTCGTAGTCGACGGGGAAAAGTACGCCCTTCACCTCGTGCCCTCCGGCATCCTGACGCCAGGCAAGACCAACGTCATCGCCAACGGCCTCGTGATAGACCCCGTCGAACTCGTCCGCGAAATCGAGGACCTGAGGCGCCGCGGCGTGGAGGTCGGCGACAATCTCCTCGTCAGCGACCGCGCGCACGTGGTCTTCGGCTACCACGGCCAACTCGACCGCGCACAGGAGGCCAAACGCTCGAACTCTGTCAAGATCGGTACGACCGGGCGTGGCATCGGCCCGGCGTACGCCGACAAGTACGCCCGCTCCGGCCTTCGCATGGGCGACATTGTGAACGAGTCTTTCCTCGCCGAGGCCCTGCCCGAACGCATAACCGAAAAGGACTTCCTCCTGCGCGAATACTTCGGCGCTGAGGGTGTCTCGACCGACCGGACGCTCGCCGAAATACGCGGGGCCGCGGCGGTGCTCAGGCCCTATGTGGTCGACACGGCCGCGGCGCTGAGGGCCTTTCTCGCCGAGGGCAGAAAAGTCCTCTTCGAGGGGGCCCAGGGCGCTCTCCTTGACATCGATTACGGCACGTATCCCTTTGTCACGTCATCCAACACCACCGCCGCCGGCATCCCCACGGGCACCGGGCTCCCGCCGTCCGCGGTGCAGAACGTCCTCGGCGTCCTCAAGGCCTACACCACGCGCGTCGGCACGGGCCCCTTCCCCACCGAACTTGCCGACTCGACGGGGGAACTGCTGCGCCAGAGGGGCGCCGAGTTCGGCGCCACCACCGGCCGTCCCCGCCGCTGCGGGTGGTTCGACGCCGTCGCGGCGCGCCATGGGGCCGCGCTCAACGGCTGTACCGAGGTCGCCTTCACGAAAATCGACGTCCTCGACGAGTTCGAGACGATCAAGGTCTGCGTCGCGTATGAACTCGACGGCCGCAGGATCGATTCTCTCCCCGCCGGCGCTTCCGAGGTCGAGCGTTGCGTACCCATCTACGACGAAGTCCCAGGCTGGGCAAGCGTCACCGCCGACGCCAGGGAGTTCTCTGACCTGCCTGAGGCCGCGCAGCAGTACGTGGCTCGCGTAGAGCATTTGGTCGGCTGCAGGATCACCATGGTCTCCGTCGGCCGGGAGCGCACGGCCATCATCAAGCGGAAGGCATGATGCGCCCGGCGCCGCGCAACAACTGTGGCAGAACGTAAATGGCCGAATTCCAGAACGCGCCCAGACACATAGCCATCATAATGGACGGAAACGGCCGCTGGGCGCGCGCGCGCGGCCTCCCGCGCATCAAGGGACACCAGAAGGGCGTCGATTCCATTCGCGACGTCGTCACCGAATGCGCCAGGCTCGACAGCGTCGACCGCCTTACTCTCTATGCCTTCAGCCGCGAAAACTGGAGGCGCCCGCGCATTGAGGTCGATTTCCTCATGCGGCTCTTGAAACGCTTCTGCCACAGGGAACTCAAGACCATGCTCGATAACGGCGTCCACTTCACAACCATCGGCGCGATATCCGGCCTGCCCGATGACGTCCAGAAGGTCCTCAGGGAAACTGAACGTTCGACCGCTGCCGGCGCCCGCTTGACACTGTGTCTCGCCCTCAACTACGGCGCTCGCGACGAGATCGTCCGCGCGGCAAGGCGCTTGGCCCGAAGGCACGAGCCGGCGAAGATAACCGAAGAGGAGTTCGCCCGGAACCTCGATACCGCGGGCGTGCCCGACCCCGATCTTCTGATACGCACAGCCGGCGAAAAACGCCTCAGCAACTTCCTCCTCTGGCAGGCCTCCTACACCGAGTTGTACTTCACGGACGTCCTCTGGCCGGACTTCCGCAAGAAAGACCTGCACGACGCCATAAAGGACTACGCCCGCCGCGTACGCAAGTTCGGCGGGCTCGGGGATTCCCAATGACCTGGCGCAGAATCATAGCGGGCCTTGTGGCGACCGTCGTCGTTCTGGGCGTTTTCGCCCTCGACCACTATTTCTCCGAAGGTCTCTTCTCGGCGGCGCTGCTCGCCCTGGTCGCCTTCACCGCCGCGATCGAACTCTGCCGGATGCTCGAATCCTTCGGCCTCTCGGCCTTCACGCGGCTGACCGCCTTCTGCTCCTTCGTCGTCGCCCTCCTGCCGGCCCTCGTGCTTCGTTTCTGGAAGGGCACCAGCCCCTTCGCGCCGCAGGCGGGGGTGATCTTCGGCTTCGTGGTGCTCGCATTCATCCTCGTCATGCGAAAAAACGACCACCTCGCAGGCGTGAAGGCCGTCATCGGCGGCACCTTCGTCCTCGTGTACGTGGGGCTGTCGCTGTCGTTTCTCGTTCGGCTCAGGGACTTCCCCCGCGTCGGTGAGGCGTTCCTCCTTTTCGCGATCGGCTGCGCGAAGGTCGGCGACATGGGGGCGTTCTTCATCGGCAGAACGTTCGGCAGACACCTCTTGGCGCCGCGCATCAGCCCCAAAAAAACCGTCGAGGGTGCAATCGGGGCCCTCTTGGGCAGCATCGTGGTGGTGTTCATCATCCACCCCTTCGTCAAGGATAGCGTGAGCCTGTTGAGGTTGACGGCGTGCGCTCTGCTCTTGAGCGTCGCCGCGCAACTCGGCGACCTCGCCGAGTCGCTCCTGAAGCGCGCCGCCGCCATGAAGGATTCCAGCATGGCCCTCGACACCATGGGCGGTGTCCTCGACCTCGTCGATTCGCTCTTGCTTTCCGCGCCGGTTGCCTACATACTTGCGCTCTTGGGGGGATTCGGGGCCGTCCAGGGATAGGAAATTGAAGAAACACCAGGCAAAGCCTCAGGCCCAGTCGCAGCGCGAGATCTTCTTCGACGACGAGGAGGAATCGCGCGCGATGTTCGGCATCGAGGATCGCTTCCTCAAGACCGTGAAGTCCACCTTCGGCGTTTCCGTCGTCGCGCGAAACGACAGCCTCATCCTGTCGGGCGACGAGCCGGCGGTCATGCGCGCCGAACGCACCATCCTCGAACTCAGGCGCCTCCACGGCTCCGGAATGACCGTCACCCTCCGCGAGGTCGAGGCCATCGCCGACGCTATCGCCAACGAGGGCGCGTTTGACGACAGGGCAGAACGCATCGAGATCTTCGCCCAGCAGGTTTACGTCCGGCCCAAAACACCGGGCCAGGCCGCCTACATCGAGTCCATGCGCGCCAACGACCTCGTCTTCTCCATCGGCCCCGCCGGCACCGGCAAGACGTATCTCGCCGTCGCGATGGCCGTTAGCGCCCTCAAGAAACGCGAGGTGCGAAGGCTCATACTCGTCCGCCCCGCCGTCGAGGCCGGCGAGAAATTGGGCTTTTTGCCCGGCGACATCCAGGCAAAGGTCAACCCCTACCTTCGCCCGCTGTACGACGCCCTTCACGATATGATGGATTACGGGCAACTGCGCCGCTACATGGAGTCCGACATCATCGAGGTCGTGCCGCTGGCCTACATGCGCGGAAGGACGCTCAACGATTCGATAATAATACTCGACGAGGCGCAGAACTGCACCGCCAGCCAGATGAAAATGTTCCTCACGCGCCTGGGGCTGCGCTCCAAGAGCATCGTTACGGGCGACGTAAGCCAGATCGACCTGCCCGCCGGCGAAAGATCCGGCCTGCGCGAGGCCGAGAAGATACTCAAAGGCATCAACGGCATTTCCTTCGTGTACCTCACGAAACGCGACATCGTGCGCCATCACCTCGTTCAGCGCATCGTGGAGGCGTACGAACACTATGAGGACAGGGGCGCTTCCGGCGGATAGCGCCTGCTGCCCTCGGGGAGACGGTCTTTGTTCTTGAGAGCCAAAAAACACTCGGGCGCGAGGCGCGCCGCCGGGGAAGGCCCCCTGCAGGGCGTGTTGCTGTCGTCCGCGTTGACCCCGTCGCAATTCACCTCCCTCGTTTTGGGCATGGTCTTTGCCGCCTCGCTCATCGCGGTGCTCTGGTCGCCCAGGCCGCCGCTTCCCTATCGCCGCGGCCAGGTCGCCCAGGCCGACATACGCGCCCGCGTCAGTTTCTCCGTCGTCGACGACGAGCGCACCAGGGCCGCTAAGGACGCGGCGTCGGCCGCAGCGCCCAGCGTCTACAAACTCGACCTCAGCCCCTTCGCGAGGACCACCGACAACCTCAAGGCCGCCTTGGCAGAGGTCGCCGCCCCCGCCAAGTACGAGGACATCGCTCCAGCCAACGCCCAGGCGCTCGGGATAAAGCGCGAGTTCTACGACGCCCTCAAGGCGGCCGGGACCGATTGGACGCCTCAGACGCTTCCCCTTACGGTCGCGGAGGCCGTCGATGCAATCGTGAAGGACGGTTGCATCGCCGCCAGCGACGCCAAACTCGAGGAGCAACGCACCAAGGCCGACGGCGTCACGATACTCCAGGGCGACCAGCGCCGCTTCCAGCCCCTCTCGGCCCTCATTAAGCAGCAGGACCTCAAAACCGCTTTCAAGAGGGAACTCGCCAAGAGGATCCAGAACCCCCAGGTCGCCGGCGCCCTCGCGGACTACTTCGAGCCGTCCCTCAAGCCTTTTCTCTTCTACGACGAGGCTGCAAGCGCCGCCGCTAAAAAGGCCGCCGCCGAGTCGACCGCCGAAGTCCCCCAGTACTTCGACAGGGGCGACGTCATCGTCCGGCGCGACTCGCTCATCGACACCCCCCAGATAAAAATGCTCGAGAGGGAGCAGGTAGTCTACGCGTCGACGATGCCTCCCCGCGACCGCTGGTCGCGGCTTCTCGGCATGGTGATAACGGTCTTCTTTCTCGTGTGGCTGTTCGGCGCGTACGTGTCGCGCTACGAACCCCGCGTCCTCACGCGCCGCATCAGGATTCTCGTGCTCATGGCCCTGGCGGTGGCGCTCGTCGCCATAACGCGCCTTTTCGTGTGGTCGCCCCCCTTCAGGCACCTCATACCCATGGCGCTTTTCGCGATGACGGTCGCCGTCGCGTACAATCCCCTCTTCGCCGTCGGGTACACGCTTTTTCTCGCTGTCCTCGTCGGCATAACGGCCGGCGGCGATTTCGCCCTTTCCATGTCGCTCTTCTTGGGCTCCATTATGGGGGTCCTCGTCATAGGAAGGGTGCACACGCGGACGACGCCGCTCTTGGCGGGCGTATCGGCCGGCATCGGCACCTTCGTCGCGACCTGGGGCACCGGCCTTCTTTTCCACGCGGAGCACGACTACAAACTGACCCTCTCCGACAGCACCTACGGTCTCTTGAACGGCCTCGCGTGCGGCGCTCTCATAACCGTCATTCTCCCTTTCGTCGAACGCACCTTCAGGGTGATGACGGAACTGAGCCTCCTCGAACTGGTGGATCTCAATAAGCCCATCCTGAGGAGAATGGCCCTCGAGGCGCCCGGCACCTACAACCACAGCCTCATGGTGGGCAACATCGCCGACTCCGCCGCCGAGGTCATCGGCGCGAACCGCCTGCTCGCCAGGGCTGCCGGCTACTACCACGACATCGGCAAACTCACCAAGCCCGACTACTTCGTCGAGAACCGCGGCACCGCCGCCAGCCGCCACTATAACCTCTCCCCCACCATGAGCACCCTCATAATCGTCTCGCACGTCAAGGACGGCGTGGAAATCGCAAAGGAGCATCGCCTCCCGACGCCCATACTCGACGTCATCGCCGAGCACCACGGCACCACGCTCGTGGAGTACTTCTACCGCGAGGCGATAGAGCAGGCCGAGGACGCGGACCAGGTGAGCGACCAGTCCTTCCACTACCCGGGCCCCAGGCCCCACACCAGGGAAGCCGCCATCGTCATGCTCGCCGACAGCATCGAGAGCGCCTCCAGGACCGTCACCGAGCCGACGCCCGCCAAACTCGAGCACCTCGTCTGCGACATCTGCCGCACCAAACTCGACGACGGCCAGTTCGACGAATGCGGCCTCACGATGTCCGATCTCAGGCTCGTCGAGATAAGCCTCACGAAATCCCTCGCCGGCATTTTCCACAGCCGGATCAAATATCCGGGGCGCGAATTATGACCCCTCTTCGTCTGCAGCACACCGTCGCCGTCGCCAACAGGCAGCGCGCCGTCAAAGTCGCTCCCGGACTTCTGCGCGCTGCGGCCCTCGCCGCCGCCGGTTACTCGCGGCTGCCACCCGGCGCGATCAGCGTTGCCGTCGTCGGCGACGCCAAGATGCGCGAGTTGAACCGGCGCTTCAGCGGCGTCGACGCCGCCACGGACGTCCTCGCCTTTGAACTCTCCCCAGCCGGCGGGGTCGACCGCCTCCTCGGCGAAGTCGTGGTAAACGCCGCCGCCGCGCGCATCGAGGCCGCCGCGCGCCGCCGCCGCGTCCGTGACGAACTCCTGCTTTACGTGGTCCACGGCGTACTCCACCTCGGCGGCTACAGGGACGCCACCCCCGCCGAAAGAAGACGGATGCGCGCCGCCGAGGCCTGCGTCGTCAGGATGGTCCGCGGCGCCGCGACAACCGGCAGAAAGGCTTCTCGACGCAGATGATACTCTGGTTTCTCGTCTTCGCACTGGGCGTGCTTGCGCTGGCCGCGGCGATGTTTCACCGCGCCCTGAGCGCCGCCTCCCCCGCGCGTCTTGAGGAACTCAACATCGAGCAAGGGGCCTACCGGAGCCTGCCCAACCTCGGCGATGCCGTCGTCGCCGCCGCGTGGTTCAAGATCGCCGTGTACGCCGCATTCGTTACCGCGACCTCCTTTGCCGTTCTCGCAGAGCGCGCCGTCGCGGCGGGGGTATTCGCGGCCGCCGCCGCCGCCTCCGTGGCGGCGCTCGTCGCCTGCGAAGCCCTGGCTCTTGTCTTCGTCGGCTTTCACTCGGGTCGCCTCTTCTACAGGATCTTGCCCCTCGTCGCCGCTTTCGCCGCGGTGGGCGTGCCCATACTCGCCGCCGCCGGCGTCCTTGCCGGCATCGTCGCCCGGATCTCCGGCCACGAGGCGCCGCTCGGGCCCGAACAGGCTGCCCAGGAGGACATCCTCGACGCCGTAACCGAAGGCGCACGCGAGGGCGTCATCGAAAGCCAGGAACGCGACATGATAGAGAGCATCATCGAGTTCAAGGACGCCCAGGTCAGCAAGATAATGACCCCCCGCACGGAACTTTTCACCGTCCCCGCCGACGCTAACGTCGCCGCCGCCCTCGAAACCGCCATCCGCAGCGGCCACAGCCGCCTTCCCGTCTGCACCGGCACCGCCGACAACATCGTCGGGGTCCTCTACGTCAAGGACGTCCTTCGCGTGGCCGGCAGCCCCCTGGCGCTTACCGCGCTCGTCACGGACGTCATGCGCAGCCCCCACTTCGTGCCCGAAACCAAGAGCATCAAGCAAATGCTCCAGGAGTTTCGCGCCACCAACGTCCACATGGCGATCGTCCTCGATGAGTACGGCGGCACCTCCGGCATCGTCACCATTGAGGACATCCTCGAATAGATCGTCGGGGATATCGAGGACGAATACGGCGCCCACGAAGCGTCCGATATCCACGTCGTGTCCCGGGCCCGCGCCGTCGTCGAGGGTTCCGCGAACCTCCGCGAGGTCAACAGCGCCCTTGCCGTCGCACTGCCCGAGAACGAGGAGTACGAGACCATAGCCGGGTTCGTCCTCTTCCGCATCGGCAGGATCCCGGCGCCGGGCGAGACCTTCGAGTTCGACTGCGTGCGCTTCAAGGTCCTCGACGCGGACGACCGCAGGGTAAAGCGCGTGTCCCTCGAAGTGATCACGGGCTCCGCCGATTCAGAAGTCAAGGAGGCCAAGTAACCCGTGGCGATTGAGAAGGCGCGCGGAGTCATCATCCGGCTCTCGGACTACAGCGAGACAAGCCAGGTCGTCACGTTTCTCACCGACGCCTTCGGCAAGGTCTCGGCCATCGCCAAGGGCGCCAAGAGGGCCAAGAGTTCCACCGGCGGTGCGCTGGACATGCTGACCCTCAACGAAATAGTCTTCTCCGAAAGCCCTTCCGGCGGCCTCGCGACGCTGCGTGAAGCGCGCGCGCTCGAGCAGTTCCCCGGGCTTCGCGCCGCAACCGAGCGCTACTACGCCGGGCTCTATTTCGCCGAACTCGCCGGCATATTCGGCGAAGGCACCGAGGGCACAAGCGAGCATTTCGACCTGCTCGTCGCGTCCCTCGCAGCCCTGTCCGCGGCCGCCGTCAACGTCGGCAATATCACCGCGTATTTCGAGAGCCACCTCCTGACCGCCAGCGGTCTCGCGCCGAACCTCACCCGGTGCGCGCGCTGCGGCGCCGGCCTCCAGCGAAACGCCGCGGCGAGGCTCTCCCTTGCCGACGGCGGCCTTCTCTGCCCGAAATGCCCCGGCGGCACGGCGATCGGCAAGGGCAGCCTCGCCACGCTCAGGCGCCTCTTCTCGTCGAGCGTCCAGGGCGTCAGCCGCCTGCGCATGCCCAAAGCGATACAGTCCGACGTCTCGGGCCTCCTTTCGGCCTTCATCGTATACAACGCCAGGCGCGTGCCTCGCCTTTCGAAATACGTAAAACCTGCTCTCGAGGCCCAGTGGCGCAAGTGGGCCGGCCCGACCGAGGTCCAATCCACTTGATAGCCGCGCCGCAGGGCTCTATAATGGGTTTGCTCAGGGGCAACCGAGGGATTGAAATGATCTCGTCCACACGCATGGCTGCGGGGGCCTTCCTCCTCGCCGCGATTCTCTGCGGCGCGCTCGCCGCTTCGCCCGACGTCGAATGGGTCCCCGGAAAGGGCTGGCAAAAAGTCCAGGGCGCCGACGCAAAGGCCTCCCCCGAATTCGACAGGGCCTTCTCCTACTACTTGAAGGGCAAGTACGGCATCGCCCGCAGGCTTTTCGAACGGGTTATAAAGACCGGTCGGGAGCCGCTCGTCGAAGAGGCCCGGATACTGCGCGCCGAGTGCCTGCTCGGCGAGAGGCA
>Ga0172362_10003332_pt1 | contig 13855 bp, 11 predicted proteins | sample LakKivs1_kivu2a2_FD_114534 | JGI IMG/M metagenome (GOLD analysis project Ga0172362, IMG submission 114534) | Sediment microbial communities from Lake Kivu, Rwanda - Sediment s1_kivu2a2 | ecosystem: Environmental > Aquatic > Freshwater > Lake > Sediment | place: Rwanda: Western Province, Lake...
CAAAAAATAATTCTGTCATGAAACGAATTATAATGCTTGCAGCCATGGTCATGCTGATTGCTTCTTGCCAGCAGCGACAGGTAAACAAATCAGTTCCTGCCGATAAATCAGCCTCAGCACAGACGGTGAAGCTGCTTGCGGGGATAAATGCTGCAATGGAAAAGGGGATCATGTTCGGGCACCAGGACGACATGGCATATGGCATAGGCTGGGTTTATCCTGACGGAGAGTCTGATGTTAAACGGGTATGTGGCGATTATCCTGCAATTACCGGAATGGATCTGGGTCATATAGAACATCTTGCCGCAACCAATCTTGATACCGTGCCATTCAGTGAGATGAGGCAGTTTGCAAGGGAGATCCGCTCACGCGGGGGCATCATCACCTTCAGCTGGCATGCGGACAACCCTCTTACCGGCAGTAATGCATGGGATGTCTCAACAGTAAAGACCGTGGCCTCAGTGCTGCCAGGCGGTGAAAACCATGACAAATACAGACAATGGCTTGACAATGTAGCGGCTTTCTTTGCCTCTCTTACTGATGACAGGGGTGAAGCCATCCCTGTTATCTTCAGGCCATACCATGAGCATACGGGAAGCTGGTTCTGGTGGGGCCAGAACATTTGTACAAAAGAAGAGTTCATAGCATTATGGAGGTTTACTTTTAATTATCTCACCGTCGAAAAGCATATTCACAACCTGCTGTTTGCATACTCAAGCTCAGGTGATATTGAAAACGCACAACAATATCTTGAGCGGTATCCGGGTGATGACTACGTAGACCTTGTCGGCTTTGACTATTACCAGATGCCGCAGGCTGGAAGCAGTTCATTTACCAAAGAGGTGAACCGTGTTCTGGCCATAGTTACAGGGGTAGCCGCTGAACATGGCAAGATACCTGCACTGACTGAGGCAGGCTATGAATCCATACCTGATTCAACATGGTGGACAGGCGCCCTGTGGCCTGCCGTAAAAGACCATAAGATATCCTATCTCCTTGTCTGGAGAAATGCCAGCAACATCCCCGGGCACTTTTATGCTCCCTGGCCCGGCCAGGCAAGCGGAAAGGACTTTATAGATTTTTATAACCTGCCCGCCACACTTTTCCAGAAAGACCTGACAGTCCTGGGAATTTATAATTAAGTTTTTATAAAATAACGATATGAATTCTTTTCAAAGCCGTCTTTCAGAGCTGACACAGGCACATGAAGCTCTTATTACACGCATTAACCGGAAAGCCGGACCAGGAAACGGAATATTTGACCGCTATGAATATCCTGTTCTGACTGCAGCACATACTCCCCTCGAATGGAGATATGATCTCAATCCTGAGACTAACCCGCATCTTATGGAGCGCTTTGGTATCAATGCCGCTTTCAACGCAGGGGCAATGAAGTATAATGGAAGATACCTTCTTGTGGCACGCGTTGAGGCCAACGACCGTAAATCTTTTTTTGCCATTGCCGAGAGTCCGAACGGAATTGACAATTTCAGGTTCCGGGATCATCCAGTGACCATGCCCGAGACTTCTGACCCCGATATCAACGTATATGACCTGAGGCTTACCAGGCATGAGGATGGCTGGATCTATGGCGTATTTTGCACTGAAAGGAAAGATCCGGCGGCAAAACCCGGAGACCTGTCGTCAGCAGTGGCGGCAGCAGGTATTGCCCGCACGCATGATCTTGTTAAGTGGGAACGCCTGCCTGACCTTGTTTCTGAAAGCCAGCAACGTAACGTGGTTCTTCATCCTGATTTTATTAGTGGCAAATATGCTTTCTATACCAGGCCGCAGGACGGCTTTATTGATGCAGGCAGCGGTGGCGGGATAGGATGGGCGCTGGTCGACGATATCACCCATGCCGTGATAAAGCCGGGAGCAGAGCAGATCATAAACTTCCGCCACTATCATACAATCAAGGAGCTGAAGAACGGCGAAGGTCCTCATCCCATCAGAACCCGTTCCGGGTGGCTTCATCTTGCCCATGGTGTCAGGGGGTGCGCTGCAGGACTGCGTTACGTGCTTTATCTCTATATGACTGACCTGCATGACCCTGCCCGGGTCATTGCCGAACCAGGCGGTTACTTCATGGCACCGGAAGGAGAAGAACGTACTGGCGATGTATCAAACGTGCTGTTCTCCAACGGGTGGATCACTGATGATGACGGCACGGTATATATCTATTATGCATCTTCTGACAGTCGCATGCATGTGGCAGTCTCATCTGTCGATAAACTTGTTGATTATTGCATGAATACTGCGCCTGACGGATTCCGGTCGGCAGCTTCCGTTAAGATGCTGAACAGTATCATTGACCGTAACCGGGAATACCTGAAAAGAAAATGAGCATAAGACCTGAAGCTCTGCTGACCGGGATGAGGGTTGATGCCCTTGAAGAGCTTACCCGCAATATCCTGCCTTTCTGGATCACGAGAATGCCGGATGAGAAGCTTGGAGGCTTTTACGGCAGGATTGACGGGAAGAATAATATCATTACAGATGCCCCCAGGGGGGCAATACTTAATGCACGCATATTGTGGACCTTCTCGGCAGCATACCATGCAATAAATGATCCTGTTTATCTTGAAATGGCGACAAGGGCTCGAGATTATATCCTGAATAAATTCTTTGATGACCGCTATGGCGGAACATACTGGTGCCTCAGGTATAACGGTGAACCTCTTGATACTAAAAAGCAGATTTATTCTCTGGCATTCTTTATCTATGCCTTCTGCTGGTATCATATAGCCACGGGAGACAGGGAATCTCTGGAGAGGGCAACAGATCTTTACAGGCTGATAGAAAAACACAGCTTTGACAGTGAACTGAATGGTTATCTTGAAGCATTTAACCGTGAGTGGGGAGCAATTGCAGACCTCAGGCTGAGCGACAAGGATGAGAACGAAAAGAAAACAATGAACACTCACCTGCATGTCCTTGAAGCCTACACCAGCCTTTACAGGGTATGGCCTGATCGCGGACTGAAGAAACAGCTTGCGAACCTGGTGGGGATTTTCACTGAAAGGATAGTCGATCCTGAGACATCGCACTTGAATCTCTTCTTTGATGAGAACTGGAACTGCCGCTCAACACTTGTCTCCTATGGTCATGATATTGAAGCCTCATGGCTTCTATTTGAGGCTGCTGCTGCTCTCGGTCGTGAAGAGAGTGTAAAGCAAATTTCATTAAAGATAGCCGGGGCTGCCCTTGAGGGTCTTGCTGATGACGGCAGCCTTTTCTACGAGAAGGACGATGCCAAGGGTCACTTCGACCGTGACAGGCACTGGTGGGTGCAGGCCGAGGCGGTGGTTGGTTTTGTCAATGCGTGGGAGCTGACGGGCGATATCGCATGGCTTGAACGAGCAGGAAAGACCCTGGAATACATTAAATCACACCTGGTTGACAGGTTGAACGGTGAGTGGTTCTGGAGCATACGTGCCGGAGGAGCCGTCAACACCTATGATGACAAGGCAGGATTCTGGAAGTGCCCGTATCACAATACACGCATGTGCCTCGAGATAATGGCAAGGAGCAGGCAAGGAGCGAAGTGACGCAGTCCCGCGCAGCGGGAGAGCATGGGGAAGGGAGTAAAGTGCAAAGGGCACAGGGCTCAGAGCACAGTGCAAAACAGTGTAACTCCTTCTTAACTCTGTGTCCTCTGTGGTAAAAACTCCTTCTTATTTCTGATTTTGTTTGTTCGTTTGTTCATTTGTTCCCGGTGATCACTCTGACACAAACCTCCTTATATCAGTAACTTTGCCTGCAAGTACAAGAATGTCTTTTGCATCCAGCGGTTTGTTCACATCAAAATCCATGTTCACCTTATAGTTTCTCCTGAAGATTGTTGTCACGATGTTTTCTCCCGGCGGAACTTTTACCGCTATAAGTCTCAGGTCAAACCTGCCTCCTATATTTATTGCGTCGAGGCAGTGACCCACGTATTTGCCCGGAACATTTACTTCCGCCATTGCATAATCCTTGTTTATCTCCGTCAGCTTCAGAGTGTTTTTCAGCTGAAGCATTGAAGATACATGCCATGCCGTTTCCTCAAGCGGAAGTATAACCTCTTCAATCCCTACCTGGTTCAGAATATCCCGGTGAATATGATTCACAGCCCTTCCCATTATTCTTGCCACATTGAGGTTTTTCAGGATGGCAAGGGTCAGGATTGATGCTCCTATATCTTCTCCTATGGCAACGACAGCAGCATCAATATCATGCCATGGAAGCGATTTCATGGCATTCATACTGGTCGAATCCAGTTTCATTACCGTTGTCACCGAATCTTTCAGTTCTTCAAGTCTTTCATCACGGTTATCTATCCCGATAACTTCATGGCCCAGCTCCGTGAGGTTGATAGCCAGGTTTGAGCCAAACCTTCCCAGTCCTATCACTACGTATTTCATTTTGTTTTCGGTTAATTAGTTGATTACTATGTCAAGCTCAGGATATCTGTAGTATTTTTTGCGTTGTGCCAGCATAAATCCCGTGAACAGGGTCAATGGACCTACACGTCCCACGAACATTAAAAGCATTACTGTTATTTTTCCTGTATTGCTGAAGGTGCCTGTGTCTGCAAGACTAAGGCCGACAGTGCCGAAAGCCGATACACATTCAAAGAGAAGATGCACCGGGTTCTTCCCGGGTTCTGACAACAGCAATGCAAAGAAGCCTGTTGTTATCAGTATCACTGAAAGGACTATGATTGACAGTACCCTCGTAAGTGTCGTGCTGCCTATTTCTCTCGTTCCTATCATTAAGCGTTCCCTTCCCCTGATGCTGTTCCATGCTGACCTGCATGCCAGCGCAAAGGTGGTCGTTTTGATACCACCTCCCGTAGAGCCGGGTGACGCCCCTATCCACATCAGCATTATCATAAGAAAGACTGTCGGATAGCTCCAGGATGAGAGGTCAACAATGTTAAATCCTGCTGTTCTTGCGCTCACACTGCCGAAGAATGCAGTAACGATCTTCCGGGCACTGCTCATGCCGGCCAGGCTTAGGCCATTCTCAAAATAATAATAAAGCCCGGTTCCTGCCACTATAAGTATGAGGGTAGTTACGATTACAATACGCGTCGGGATGTTTTTCCTGCCGGGTATGACATGCATCCGGCTATGACCTATTTTATTTATAAGCCTGATTATAGCATGCCTGGCGGATGAGTAAACACCCAGCAGGACAGGGAATCCTATGCCACCGAGTATCACAAGCATGGCAACTGAGAGTTGCACGGTATCATTGAACCTGACTGACGGAGAGCTTAATCCTACCGACAATGTTGAAAAGCCAGCATTGCAGAAAGCTGAGACGGCATGAAAGACAGAGAACATGATTTTGTCATTCACCTGCCAGTCAAGACCTGAATAGATTACCACCGCTCCGGCAATTTCGGTCAGAAAAGTCAGAAGTATAATTTTAACCAAAAGGTTAAACAGGTTGCTCAGTGACTCGGAAGAAAACAGCTCCTTTATCAGCATCCTGTTGCGTACTGAAGCACCGGAGGAGGTGAAGATATAGCTGAAGAAGCCGGTGAATGTCATTATTCCGAGGCCGCCGATCTGTATAAGGCATAAAATAATAATCTGTCCGAGTGTGGTAAAGGCTGTGGAAGTGTCAGCCACCGTCAGTCCGGTTACGCATACGGCACTTACTGATGTGAACAGTGAGTCAATGAAAGCGAGTTGCCCTGTATGGGCCCTGGGCAGAAGCAGAAGCCCGGTTCCGATCAATATTATTGCCATGAAACTTGATGAGAAGACCAGCGCCGGGGAGATTCTGACTGTGCTGAGCAGTCTCATGAACCCCGGCAGGTCAGACAGGGTGATTAAGATCAGTGCAATAATTATTGCGGTGTTTCCATTAAAAAACTCCCACAAAGGCCTGTTGTGGGGTATCACGTTGTAGTTTACCAGGAAAACGACCAGGGAAAAAAGAAAGACCAGGATCCTGAATATCAGTGATATGTAGTTGGTTCTTTTGAATGATAATATTTCAGGTAGGTATTTTGAAAGGAACATTATGAGGAACAGGATGCGGAACACCGATACAAGTCCTTCTGATATTTTAGGAGTGTAATTGAAGCCGATATAGAAAAGAAAGAACAGGATAAACAGGATCAGACTGACGATGAAGAAGAAGCGGCAGAGCCCGTTGAAAAGCTGCATGTAAGCCCTGTAGGTGTCGCCGGCTGCGAAGAACCACCTGAACATTCTTTCCCTGAAACTAAGCTTCATCTTTTGCCTCTTCATGCCAGAAAAATCCAGAGTCTGATTGAGATCTGAAATTTAATTAATCTTGGGAGAAAAGGCATCTTTGGGGCAGGCATATTGCCATCAATTCCATTCAAATGAGTTATGATAAGTATCACAATACTGTCTTTAATGAGGTCGGTAAACTGGTATTCTGCTGATTTTTTGCTATATTGCATTATAAACAAGTTTCCGGGTAAAGTTTTTCTTAATTAAACTGCATTATTATCTGCAGATCCTGGTATTGCCCGGAGAGAGCGGCACAGGAAATAATAGCTGCTAAGGATTAATTTATTTTTGAATAACCGTATCATGTGCCGTTATTCTTTGAATAATTATTAAAAAAACAGGATATGAAAGAAACATTACTAAAATGGAGTGAAGCAATTGTGCCATGGCTCTTGCAGCATGGAATTAAGATTGTCGTTATTGCGATTGCAGCCTGGCTGCTCAATAAGATTTTCTGCAGGATAATTGAAAGGGCGGTAAGAATTGCAGTTGTTCGTGATGCCGGTATGTCAGAAGAGGCCGAAAAAAAGAGAGAAGACACTTTAATCAGGATCTTTACCGGGGCTACCAGCATTCTCATTTCCATACTGGCAATACTTATGATCCTTCAGGAAGCAGGGCTTAAGATAGGTCCTATTCTGGCAAGTGCAGGCATTGCCGGACTGGCTTTTGGCTTTGGGGGTCAATACCTGATTAAGGATATAATTACGGGGTTATTTCTTATTCTTGAAAACCAATACCGGATCGGCGATGTTATTAATATCAATGGTACCGGAGGACTGGTGCAGGATATAAGCCTGAGGAAAACCACATTAAGAGATATTGATGGTACTTTGCATCATATACCTCACGGTTCAATTACCATGGTGTCGAACATGTCAAAGGACTTCGCAAGGGTTAACCTTGATGTCGGTGTTGCATACAGCACTGACCTTGAGCATGTTATAAGTGTGGTTAACAAGACCGGCAATGAGCTGGCGGCGGATCCGCTCTTCAGTGACTCAATCATCAGTCCGCCTCAGTTTCTGAGAATAAATGCCTTTGAAGATTCAGCGATAGTAATTAAGATCCTTGGTGATACCAAACCACTCAAGCAATGGGATGTTACGGGGGAATTGCGCAAGCGCCTCAAGATAGCTTTTGACAGGGAAGGGATTGAAATACCGTTCCCCCAGAGAGTTGTTCACCAGGCTAAATAATAAAAGAGACTTAAAAATGAACAGATACAATTTTGGTGTCATCGGTAATTGTTCCTACCTGGCCTATGTGGATACAAACGCGAACGTAAACTGGCTTTGCATGCCCAGGTTCGACAGCAGCTTCCTGTTCGGATCGCTTCTTGACAAAAAGAAGGGTGGAGAATTCAGCATAAAGCCTCAGAACAGGCATTTTAAATCACGTCAGTATTACCTTAGAAATACCAACATCCTTGCAACTGAATTTGAGACTCCTGAAGGCCGTTTCAGGGTGATTGACTTTGCTCCGCGCTTCAGGCAATATGACAGGTATTTCAAGCCTCTTATGCTTTTCAGGAAGATTGAGCTGATTGATGGAGATCCTTACATTGTTGTGAAGTGCAACCCGGTTGACAACTATGGAAAGAATATCCCCGAAACTGTTCTGGGCAGCAACCATATCCGTTACCTTAATCTAAGCAGTCAGGTGAGACTGACATCTGATATCCCCCTTAATTATATCCTGGGGCAGAAACCTTTTCTTCTCAGCAAGACGCATTACCTTGTCTTCAGTTATGGGGTTCCCCTTGAAGCCCCTCTTGAAGAGACAGCAGAACAATTCCTGACTAAGACTCGTAACTACTGGGCCAGTTGGGTAAAATCAACTTCAATACCTTATATCTACCAGGATGAGGTCATAAGATCTGCTCTGGTTCTTAAGCTTCACCAGTATGAAGATACCGGAGCAGTTATAGCTTCCGGTTCAACAAGCCTCCCGGAGATTGACCAGGAGCACCGCAACTGGGATTACAGGTATTGCTGGATGAGAGATACATATTATACCCTTACTGCATTCAATAATATAGGGCATTTTGAGGAGCTTGAAAAATATTTTGATTTCATACAGAACCTGATATTGAATGAAAAACAGAGAATTAAACCTCTTTACACGATTACCGGTGAACAAGTTCCCGATGAAAGGGTTTTATTATTGGAGGGTTATCTTAAAAACAAGCCCGTAAGGATAGGCAATAATGCCATTTACCAGATGCAGAATGATGTATACGGCCAGATACTGGTAAGTCTTCTGCCGCTCTTTATAGATAAAAGACTTAATTATGTTGATCTGCATAAGTCTGAGTACATTACAAGGTGGCTTCTTGACCGCATAGAAGAAAATATTGATATCCCTGATTCTGGGCCGTGGGAGTTTGGTACTACAAACCAGTATAATTGTTATACATATTTGTTTCATTGGGCTGGCTGCAAGGCTGCAATAAGGATAGGTGAAACTGCAGGCAGCAGGGAAATAACTGAAAAGGCCGGGTCACTTATGAGGAGATCTGAAAAATATATTGAAGATTGCTATAACCCATATAAAAAAGCATATATGCAATCGGTAGGCAATTCGAATATGGATGCTGGCAATCTTCAACTGATAACAATGAACTACCTTAACCCTGACGGAGGAAGGGCATTGCATCATTTAAGGGCTGTTGAAAGAAATCTTTTCAAAGACCGTAAAGTATTCCTGAGATATAAGCAGGATGACCTGGGGAATGCTCATAACACATTTATTATCTGCGGATTCTGGTATGCAGAAGCGCTCGCAGCAACAGGAATGATTGACAATGCCTTCAGGGTGATAGAGACGCTGAATAAAAGCGCAAACCACCTGGGTCTCTTCAGCGAGGATGCAGATGAAAACTACGGACAATGGGGTAACTTCCCCCAGACATACAGTCATGTGGGACTGGTAAATGCGGTATACAGATTATCCACAAAAATTGATAAACCAATATTCATGTGATTAATGAAAAACCTTGACCAGTATAATTTTAAAAGGATAATTATTGTTGCGTACCGGCTTCCATTCAAGCTTGTCAGGAAGAAGAATTGCACGCATGCAGTGCAAAATTCCGGCGGACTTGTCTCAGCCATTCTCTCGCTCTCTGAAAGGATGAACTCAGAAAAGAATAAACAACCCGAAATATTATGGGTGGGAACCGGAGAAAAGGAACTTGCTGATATTTATGTCAGACCCGGATTTAAACTTTATCCGGTAGAAATACCCCGTAAAATAAATGATAAATTTTACGGAGGATTTTGTAATGATACAATATGGCCGCTGTTTCATTATTTCCCTTCACGGACGGTTTATGATGACAGCTATTTTGATGCATACCAGGCAGCCAATACATTGTTCCATGATAAGCTTAATAGCCTGATCAGCCCCGGAGATTTCGTATGGATACATGACTACCAGCTTTTTCTGCTTCCCGGTATGGTGAGAAGGTCGTTTCCGGAATTAAGTATCGGTTTTTTTCTGCATATTCCCTTTCCCTCGTATGATGTGTTCAGACTGCTGCCGAGGAAATGGCGTGAGATGATACTTACAGGTATGTGCGGCGCTGATGTTGCAGGATTCCATACCAATGACTATACACAGAACTTTATTAAATCCGTAAGGCGCTCGCTCGGTTACACGGTGGAACAGAATAAAATCTATGCAGAAGACCGGTTGTGCAAGGCTGATGCTTTTCCCATCGGAATAGATTTTAATAAATTCCATGATGCCAGTCATTCCCAGAAAACGAACGTTCAGAAAGACAAACTGCGTAAAATACTCTCAGGCAGCAAACTGATCCTTTCTGTAGACAGGCTTGACTATTCAAAGGGCTTTCTCCAGAGACTGAGGGCTTTTGAACGATTTCTTGAAAAATACCCGGCATGGCATAATAAGGTGATATTCAATATGGTGGTAGTTCCTTCGAGAGATAATATTGAAGGCTACCGGGAGATTAAAAAGGAGATAGAAGCAACAGTGGGAATGATTAATGGGAAATACAGCACCCTTGGCTGGTGGCCTCTTGTTTATCAGTATAAATCGCTTCCTTTTAATGAGCTTGTTGCCATCTACAATATGAGCGATGTCGGGCTGATCACTCCGCTGCGCGATGGGATGAACCTTGTTTCGAAAGAATATGTCGCATGCCAGGTAAAACATTTCGGAATGCTGGTTCTGAGTGAACTTGCCGGGGCATCAGCCGAGCTTACTGAGGCAATTCTGATAAATCCCACAGACACTGAAGAGACAGCGGATGCAATTAACAGGGCCCTGAGCATGCCGGAAGAAGAGAAAAAGAGCAGGATACAAAAAATGCAAAACAGGTTAAACCGGTACAATGTATTTACATGGACAACTGATTTCTTCGACCGGGTCGATGAACTGGAACAGGAACGGATGAATTTGAAAGTGAAGCTCATTGATGAAAGAGTGCTGAATGATCTGAAGGTAAAATATCATGATTCGCATAAACGGCTGTTGCTGATAGATTATGACGGGACTCTCACTCCTATTGTCAGGGTTCCGGAGATGGCCCTGCTTGATGATAAGACCAGGCGGCTTTTAAGTGAGATAACAACAGACAGGCGAAACACATTGGTGATTATCAGCGGGAGGGAAAAGGAATTCCTTGATGGGCAGCTGAAGGGTCTGGATGCTGTTCTGGTGGCAGAGCATGGCTATTTCATCAAATTTCCCGGATCTGAATGGAAGACCAGTATGGACATTGACCTTTCATGGAAAGAGAAGATCAGACCAGTTCTTGATGAATATGTTGACAGATGCCCGGGTTCAGTGGTGGGAGAAAAAGTGTCATCCCTTGTATGGCATTACCGCAATGCGGAGGAGGAATATGCTTTGCGCAGGATACATGAGCTCAGGGATGATCTCTCGGAGATACTCAAGAGCGATCCTAAGCTCAAGGTCCTTCAGGGTAAAAAGGTACTTGAAATAAAAAGTATCCTTTATGACAAGGGAACCATGGCATCTGCCATGATAAACGAAGGGAATTATGATTTTATACTTGCCCTGGGTGATGACAATACTGATGAGGACCTGTTCAGGGTAATACCTGACTACGGATATACCATTAAGGTTGGAACAAGGTTGTCAAATGCCCGTTACAATGTAAGAAGCCAGTCGCAGGTCAATGAGATCCTGGGTCTTTGCGCAATGGCTTCCAATGAATGATTACGCAAGATATTGAGGCAAGGTTTATCCGTGCAGCTTGTCTAAAGGCATTCATATCCCTCTGTCTGCACTTGTAAGTTTTTGCCAACTTTTTATTAATTTAGTGGTTATCAAAATTTAACCAAAGAAAGGACTTATGTTATGACTTACTTGATTATTGGAATCTTAGTTTTTCTGATCTTTTTGTGGGGGATCAGGGTCGTCAGGCCTACGCACCGTGCTCTGATTGAACGCCTTGGGAAGTACCATCACTTCGCAAATCCCGGGTTTCACTGGATAATCCCCGTGATTGACAAGATCTACCGCGTCAACGTCACGGAACAGATGGTTGATGCCGAGCCGCAGGAGATCATCACCAATGATAACCTTAATGCCAGTGTTGATGCGCAGGTATATTTCAGGGTCAAGGCCGATGAGGAGAGTGTTAAGGGTTCGATTTACAATGTTGCCAACTTCAAGTGGCAGATAGTGAACCTGGCGCGCACTACCCTGCGTAATATTATAGGAACGATGACATTGAAGTCTGCCAACAGTGAGCGTGGCAAGATTAACGCCGAGCTTTACAACACGCTTCACACGGAGACCAAGGGATGGGGCATTGAGATCGTCCGTACAGAGCTTAAGCAGATTGATCCTCCGAAGGATGTACAGGAGACGATGAACAAAGTTGTCAAGGCAGAGAATGAAAAGATCGCTGCCATTGATACTGCCACTGCTACCGAGACTCTTGCTGATGGTGTCAAGAGAGCCAAGATCAAGGAGGCAGAAGGATTGAGGCAGTTCAAGATCCTCCAGGCTGAAGGTGAGGCAGAGGCTATCAGGTTGGTTAATGAGGCCGCCGAAAAGTATTTTATAGGCAATGCGCAGATTTTAAGGAAGCTTCAGGCTCTGGAGACTTCATTGCAGAACAATTCCAAGGTTGTTGTGCCGGGTGGCAGTGATCTGGTGAATGTGATAGGGGAGATGGCTGGTATTGCGCCGTTGCCGGGTAAGAAATAAAAATTTATTATTTTCGCGGTCGCAATTCTTTGGTCGGTTGTCCGAGTGGCTAGGAATCGGTCTGCAAAACCGGGAACGGCGGTTCGAATCCGCCACCGACCTCAACCCCATTAAAACCCCTTGATTTTCAATGGGGTTTTTTTGTTGTGGGACAAATTTTGGGGCGGATGGGACAAATATCCAAAGTAATTATTTACTTTTTAAGCCTGTGTAATCCCATTTTAAGTAACAATTTACTTTTTTGATTCTTTCAATGAACTTGGTCTTTTCTTTTCTTTTGCCTTTTCTTTTTCTTCTTCTTTTGCCGCTTCCTCTTCTAAGTACTTTTCCACATCACCTATTGTTATAGGTTCAATTACTGCTGGTGTAATACTTTTGAATGTGTCCTGTAATTTCTTATTGAAAATGTCCTTGGATTTGTCAGCTACCTGATTACTTGTTTCATTATCAGTTTTATCTTCCTGTTGTCCTTTGTGATATTTTATGGCAGCACTGGTCAGGTCAATTAAATCAGCATTCCTTTTTTCAAGCTTTTGAATGATGCCATATAAAGAATAAACTGTCTTTACCGCTTCGCTGTGGTTATGCTCCAGTTCATGAATCTTCTTGCGGAGTTCTTCTATTTCATCCTCATCAGTTAAAAACATTGCTCCCTTGCCAAGAAACAGGTAGGTGGGACTCACGCTTAAATTTTCAATCATATTGATGATTGCCCTCGTAGAAACAAGACTGTCACCATCCACAATGCTGTGCAATTGGGATGTTGTCGTATATCCCATTGATTTTGCAATGTTGGTTGTCTTCATCCCCCTCTCTTCAAGTGCCCTGAGAATGGCGGATAAGTTTTGTTTTAATTCAACTGACATTGAAGTAAGATTTTACTGTAAATATAATAACAAATTACCTAAGAAAAGTAAAATATTACTATTAAATTTGTGAGTACTTTATTAAAAAATGACGAAATATGGGACAATGCCCGTGTTAATCATTTAGTTAATGGTATTGAATCAAATCATTACATGTTTACGTGCTTGGCAAATAATTAAAACATAATCAATTACATATATGGCAATTAAAAAAAGTGAACTCTATTCTTCATTGTGGAAAAGTTGCGATGAACTGCGTGGTGGCATGGACGCTTCCCAGTACAAAGATTACGTGTTGGTTTTACTGTTCATGAAATATGTCTCTGACCGGTATGAAGGAAAGGAAGATGCGCTCATTGAAATTCCCAAAGGGGGTAGTTTCCGGGATATGGTCGCACTGAAGGGCAGTAAGGATATCGGTGAAGGCATCAACACAATCATTGCAAATCTTGCCGAAGTAAATGAGTTGAAAGGAGTAATTGATGTTGCTGATTTTGACGATGACGACAAACTTGGAAA
>Ga0172362_10003333_pt1 | contig 13853 bp, 8 predicted proteins | sample LakKivs1_kivu2a2_FD_114534 | JGI IMG/M metagenome (GOLD analysis project Ga0172362, IMG submission 114534) | Sediment microbial communities from Lake Kivu, Rwanda - Sediment s1_kivu2a2 | ecosystem: Environmental > Aquatic > Freshwater > Lake > Sediment | place: Rwanda: Western Province, Lake...
AAACTAATACTGTTGAAACTAATACTGTTGAAACTAATACTGTTGAAACTAATACTGTTGAAACTAATACTGTTGAAACTAATACTGTTGAAACTAATACTGTTGAAACTAATACTGTTGAAAATGAAAATAAAGAACAATTATTATCAATTGATTTGGTTGAAAAAGAAACAAATGATAAAAATAATATTGATTTGGAAAGTGGTTTAGATTTATCAAAAATATATATCGTGTATGAATTTAATAATTTAGATAATCAAAGCTATACATCTACATATATTGAATCAGAATCTGCTGATGAATTTGATGAATTAGAAAAATTTGTAAATATGATTTTGAAATCATTTGAATCAAAATATGATAAAGTTGGGATATTATTAAAAATATCTAGTCCAGGAGGTTCTGCTTTTAAATTTGAACATGCTTATTTAAATTTGCAAAGATTACGTGATAAAAAAATAGAACTAATCGGATTGGTTGATAAAATGGCAGCATCAGGAGGTTATATGTTAGCATCAGCTTGTGACAAAATAATTTGTTCTCGATATGCTACAATTGGTTCAATTGGAGTTATTGCTCAAATGTACAATTGGGCTGAATTAAATAAAAAAGTAGGATTAGAAGAAAAGACTTGGACTACAGGTAATTATAAAAATCCTTTTCCAACTGGTTCTGCTTATACAGATGAAGATAATGAAAGAATTAAAGAAATGATAGGAGAAACATTTAATATATTTAAATCAATTGTTGAGGAATCAAGAAAATTTACCCCATCCCAATTAGAAGAAATATTAAAGGCAAAAACATTTCCTGGATTTGAAGCATTAAAATTAAATATGGTTGATGAATTAGAATTATCTAGTGATTATTTGGATAAATTGGATGAAACAAATAATATCTGGATATGTGAAAAGGAGAAAAAATCAAAATCTTTTATTAATTCAATTTTAATGGAAAATATTAAATTTTTTGGGATTAAAATTATTGAACGAATTCAAGATAAAATTATATCCGATAAAAAAATTAACAATATAAAATTACTTTAATCAAATAAAATTATAAAAAATTACATTAAAGTCATTTTGGTAACAATTAAATGAGGATTTGATTCATCCCCTATCCAATATCCTTTTCCGAAAATTTGTTTAAATCTACTTAAATCTCTTTTTTTATTCAAATGAATGTTAATAAATTTATTGTTGTCATATCCTAATGTGATAACCATTTGATATTTTTTATATCGGGTAGAAATACTACCAATACCCGCTATAATTCCTCTAAATTCATATTCTGTATCATATTTATATTTAATTTTTTCTTTATATTCTAATTCAGATTCAACAGGTTCTAATTCAGGATTAGTTATTTCTAATTCATTAGATTCTAATTCATCAGGTTCTAATTTATTATTTGAATTTATTTCTAAAATAATTTGGTCTTGTTCATTTATTTCTTGATGTTCAACCATTTCTTTTTGGTCTCCAGAAGTAGTAATATTATTGAGTTGAGAAGAAATTTTTCTTAAATAACATCTAGAAACAAAATCTTTTTTTAACCAATAACCAGTATATATCAGATGATAAAATGGACTACAATTCTCAATTCCTTTAAATTTAATACCATATGTCAATGCTTTTCTAATATATACCCAATCTCTATAATATCCCTTAACGAATTTTATAGTACTTTTCCAAAATTGTTTTGGCTTGTACAATTTATTCCAATATAAACAATAAATCATTTGGGCATAATTAATAGAATGTGATTTACAAAATCCAAATTTGGATAAATTATTTAGAGTATAATTTATTTTTGATTTTGTTGCTAAATCTAAATTAGCCTGTTCCAAATCCATTCTAAATTGTAACATTTTTTCTGGTTCATTTTTATTTTTAAATAATCTTCTAATACTATCTGCTTTATCTTCTGTAAAATTTAATTTTTCCATTAAAAATAGGATAAAATCATCGTCATAAATTATTTGTTTTTTTAAATATTCCCAATTTAAATTTGGTGTAATTAAATGAGTAGCTAGTGGACGTATTAAAGCCATACATATACTCAATTCTTCAATATTTGAAGGTTTTAAAATTTTAATAACATTTTGTATTGATGGTGTTTCCGCAAATGTGATACCAATTCCATCATCATTTAAAATAAATTCAAAGACTTTTTTATCTGCCAAGTCATATTGTGAAATTTGTTTTTTATTATCGATATTAAATAGTTGTTCCAAAGCAGTATTTGATAGTATATCTATTTTTTTTAATCCATATTTACCTATATTATCTTTAGTTAATCCAATTTGATTAGGTAAAACTCTATTAGATTTGATTATATCTTTTTGGTCAGTTGAATAAATAATAACTCCAGAACTATGTGGAATATTAAGTGTAGGATCTTCTTTAACTAATTTATCATAATAAATATTATCTGGATTTGAAAAACAACTTGTCATTCTTATTGTATCTGGATTATTTAATAATATTTCTTCAATTAATTCATTTCTAATACTATAGGGTAAATCAAAATCTATATCTGGTAATGTTTTTCTTTCCAAATTAACAAATCTTGAAATAGGAATAGAATATTTAATTGGATCTATTTTATTTATTCCCAAATAATATAATAAAAGTGATGAACCTGCTGAACCTCTTAATAAAACTGGATATTTAGATATATTGAGATTATATATCTCAACAACCCTTTGTATAAAATTTACCAAACCTAATTCATTAAATATTTTTATTTCGTGTTCAAGTCTTAATTTATATTCCGGTCCATTATTTTCGGCCAATTTAAGTAATTTTGTTAAATTTTCCATTTGAATTTAATATTTAAATTTTTAATATATAATTATTAAATATTCAAGTAAAAAATCAATTTTTTATAAAAAGTATTTTGTTAAAATTAACAATCGGATTCAGCGTCTGAATCTGAATCTAAATCAGAATTAATTTCTACTTTGGAATTGGGTTTTTCTAAACCATCGGGAATATTTTGATTATTTTTTTTTTCCAATTCTTCTTGTTTTCTTCTTTCTTCTTCTTTTTCTTTTTGTTCTTTTTCTTGATCTCGATTATACCAATCAAATTCTTTGTGATAATTGTCATATTCCCAAATAAATTTAATATCACAAGTACCATTTTCAAATTCATTTATTTTGTATTGGGAATCCTTTGTACATACTTTCCAATATACTTTGATATATTCTTCTGGTTGTTTTAATTCTTCTGGTTGTTTTAATTCTTCTTGTTTAATATTTGTGTTATCATTACCATTATTATTATCATTATTATTATCATTTCCAGTAGAATTATTATTTTCAAGTGTATTTAAATTAGATTGGGATTGGGTTTGAACTTGTGTTTGTTGATTTGAAACACTTTGTTCCGTTAAATTAGGTGGTAGGGGAGGTAAAATTTTATCTAAATCTAATTCATTATCTAATGTTGATGGAGATTGTGCATATAAATTTAATGGTGGAACTAATGGTGATGGTATTCTTAATGATAATGGTGGACCCAATGGAACAAGTGAATCATTATTTGCCAAAATCCAAGGGTTAACAAGTGGTTTATAATTTGAATCAACTTTTTCATTTGGTACTTTATTTTGATTAATGTTACGAACTTCATTATCTTCATCATCATCATCTTCATTATCATCTTCATCATCATCATCATCAGATATATAAGCACTTGATTTAACGTTTGTTTTGCCAAAAAATTTAAGTCCTTTTAATTCATCTTTCATTTCCACATCTATAGTTTCGGTTAATTTATTTTCATCCATTTCAACATTATTTTCAAGATTTTTCTTAACACGTTCGACAATTCTATTTTGTCTTTGTACATATCTCATAAATTTAACGATACTTCTTGAATTATCTAATGAACCTAAATCACCAATAATTGAATTATAAATACTAACGGGAAGATTTTTTGGTTTATCTTCTTTTATAATAACGAATTCTGTTTTTTGAATATAAACATTAGTATTATCTAATTCGTTAACAATAAATTTAGATTTATTAATAACGAAACTATTATCATCATTTAATTTATCTTTAATTTGTTCAATTTTTAATCTGGGAAGAACAATTCTAAACCCAGAGTTATAATATTTAAGTAATCTCATATCAAAAATATCAGTATAAAATGAGTCAATTCTAGGGATATTAATCATATACTTATAAGCAATATAGGATCTATCATTAAATAACAAATCTTTTCCATCCCACATAACACAACTAGAATCAAGGTCAAATGAATTAAATACATCCTTCTTTAAATTATGTTTACGCATTATAATTTGAATTTTAGTAATGTATTTCATTTGGGTTAAATCTTGTAGTTCAAATTTTTCTTTTTCTAAATCTTTAATATTTTCAAAATAAATAATTTCATAAACATTAAATTCTTTTTTGTATGCTTGAAGAGATACCGAATTAGGATATTTGGTTGTGATAATTTGAGTAAAATCCCCAACCAATTTACCCAATCTATTTGAATAGTCTGAATCCGTTTCTAATCCATACATATAAATATCAATATCATTGACCTTTTCATCAAATATTAAAGACTTGCAAAATCCTCCGGCAATTAAAATATTTGAAAAATCAATTTTATTTAACCATTCGTATCTTAAATTAATTTGATTTTTAAATTCTTCTGAAGTTCTATATTGGATTCTTTCTTTATATAATTTTTCGGTTATAATAGGTACTTTTGTAACAAATTCATATGGATAATTAGTAAAATCATATTCTGTTGATTTTTTTAATTCTAAATTTTTCAATTCCATCTTATCTAATTTCACCAAATCAACACGTTCATATTTGGCAGAATTAAATATATTCATACCCAAACCAAAATCAGATGTATCAACAGGATATGTTAATGTATTTAATTTTGGTTCTACTTTAACAAATGAATCTAATGATACTTCTCTCCCAGTAATTGGGCAATTAGTTTTTCCATTATCAGATTGAGATTTTAAAAAATTATATGATTCTGAAGAAATAACAAATTTTGAAACAAATGTCTTTTTACCAATTTTATAATTGGGTAATTTAAAACCTCCAATAGCAGAAGTATCTTCCAAAGTAATCCAATCCCAATAATCCAATTCTTGTTCACATTTAATTTCTTGAATAGAATATGTTTTATTTGATTGAGTTAACAAGTTTACCAAATTATTAATATCATAACCTAATGGTATTTGTTTAGATTTTAATTCTTCCATTCCATATGTCCAACATATCCCATACCAAAATTCTTCTGGGGTAATAGTAAGAGCTGGATTAAAATAATTTCTACAATAGGTTAAGATTTCTTCAATAGTATTATATCCAGGAATCATTGGTTTTGGTTTATTACCCATAGTTAACCAAGTAATTTGTTTAATACCACCAGAATTAAATCTATTTGAATCTAACATTACTTTAGCACAATTTTTATATCCTTGTTTGATATGGTCAGGAAGATTTGATAATTGAACAGACATCATATCAGTTAAAAATAAATATAAAATTTTTTCATCTGATATTTGAATTGAATGGACACGAGAATAAATTGCCCTAATCCATTGTCTAAGTGCTTGGGATGCAGATTCAGAATCCCTTGTTTGAAGTGAAAACATTGGAATATTAAAAGTTCCATATTTAACACCACCAGAATTAAAATTTAAATCACTTAGTTTAATAGTGGTACCCATTGAATCTGACTCAATTAATCTAATTTTGGTAGAATCTGTAGTCCCAATTGGAAAACTAACAAACTTATTCCCTTTAGCAAAACATTCACTCACATTAGAAAATAATTCATCTTGAGTTTTTTCAAATAATTTTTTTCTATTTTCTTTATATTGTTGAAATGTTTGGGATGCACCTTCTTCATGAGCTTTCATTTCAGCCTCAAATATTCCTTTAATATAGTCTATATCATCATAAACATCTTCAAATAATCCAACAAATAATCGTACAATTTCATTTTTAATTTTTTGAGTTTTTCCTCTGGTGTATTGAAAAATTGTCATCGAAAGATTATAGATAATTTTATCCAATTCATTTTTATTATCTTTATAATGTTCAACTAATTCAGCAATAATTTCTGTAAATTTAACAAAATCTTCTGAATTAAAAATATGAGTATGATATGAAAATTGTCCCTTTTTTAATTCAGGGTTGTAAAAGTTTATGAAAGGAGTATTATTATGATACTCATTATAACATTCAAATTTTCTAATATATTTAGATAATTTATTTTCTTGAACAATTTTATAAATTACTGAACCAGCTCCTATTTGTGATTCCAAATAATTACGATTATTTGGTTCAATAGTTGTGATATTAAGATTAAGTTTTCTTTTGGTCAAATTAAATATTTGATTAGAAAATTTATATTTGTCATCATAATTTTCCCCATCCGTTAAAATATAAATATTAGTTGTTAATTGAAACCACGTTTGCGGAATATTATGAATTGCTACTGAAATATCAGTTCCACCAGTAGCATTAATTTTTAAAGTATTCATTATATTATCAACTTCATCTAATTTGACTGGGGTATTTGAGTGAGTTTCAGAAGTATTCCAAAACATAATATAACATTGAGAGTATTTATTTTCACTCATAATCTTTTTGACAATATCTACTTCTGTTTTTAATACTGATTTACGTGTTTGATTTAGAACTTGACTTGTTGAACCAGAATTGTCAACTAAAAATATAGGAATATTTTCTTCCACATTATTTTGATTATTATTCAAGTTATCATCCAAATTATTATTTTTAACAGCAATAATATCAAAAATAGCTTCAATATCTTTATTCATTTGTACAGACATTAAAATTTTGTATATAATATATGTACAATCATATATTGTATAAAATTCAATTTTTTACATTTTTAATTAAATAAACTAGATTGAATATTTTTTAAATTTTGCATTTGTTCATTTACTATATTAGACTTTATATTATTTATGTTTTGAATTTGTTCATTTATTATATTTTTAATTTCTTTTTCATAATAAAGTATTTTTTCATTGATATATTGTGTAATAAAAAATCCAGATAATAATATTAACACAATAAATAAAAATAATCCGAAATCATTAAAATAAGTCCAATAAAGAGTATATACAATCAATGCTAAAATGAGTACAAAAATAAATGTAGAATCCATATCCAAATATAATATATAAGAATATATATTAAAAAAATTTATCACCACTAAAATAATATTTATATATGGTAATTTTATATAAATGGCAGAAACAATTGAATTAATTAAATCAATTGAATCAAATACAAAATTGTTACCAAATGAACCTGATAAACAAATCAAATCAATTGAAAACAATGTGTTTATTCCACTTGAATTCACAGAAATTAAACCTAACTCTAAAAATATTTTACTTATTGATAATACAGTATATCAAAATGAAATATTATCTTATTCTACAAATCCAAATACTTTTGCTATTAAATATTCTTATAATTCAAATAAAGATGAATTAGAAAAACTTCTTAATAATAATTTTGAATCTATTGATAGAATTTGATTTATATTTAATGATTCTTTAATCAATTCTAAACAATTTTTAAATGGGGAATTATTTTTTACTCAAGATGATTTAGAACCAAAAAATCAAGAATATTCACCTAATTTGAAATTTGTTATTGATTTAATTAAAAAATTTAATATTAAAAATATAGATTTTTTAGTTTGTAATGGGCTTGGATATTCAGATTGGGTTAAATACTTTGATATTATAACCAAAGAAACTCAAGTAGTTGTGGGAGCATCTAATGATTTAACAGGTAATATTAAATATGGTGGAGATTGGATTTTGGAATCCACAAATGAAGATATTAAAAATATTTATTGGGATGAATTGGTTTCTAATTATACTACCACATTGGCAACTGGAACAATTACAGTTTCGCAAACTGTTACAAATGCTGATTTAAATGATATTACCAAATACACATGGCCTATCACAATAAATGGAGGTACTCAATCTAATCCAACTGTAGTAACTTTTGATGATAATATTATTTTAAATTCCGTATCAAAATATTTTATTATTGGTTCTGAATATATTGTGATTGAAGGTAACTATAAAACAGTTACGGTAGATGGAGTTTCTAATTATCCTGGTTTATTTCTAAATGGATTACAAAATTCTCCTGGTTATTCAAATGTGTTGATACAAAATATTAATTTTAAAACCATCAATTCTACCCAATCATTTAGAGCAGGATGGATTACACAAGCTTTTTTTGGTACAAATTCATTTAATATAATAGTTAATAATTGTCATACTGACTCTCTTATTGGTCCAAATCAACAACTTGCATTTATTTGTGGGAGAGGATTTGGTCAGGGAAATAATACTCCTAATTCAAGTTATTGTGAAATAACAAATTGTTCTGTTTCTGGAATAATATCAAGTTTATTTGGGGGTGGAATAGTAGGTGTTAGAACTGGACAAAATGGTGGTGTTGTAAATATTATAAATTGTTTTGTGACTGGAAATATTGGTACAATAAATGATAGTCAAATATTTGGAATATGCGGACAACAAGCAGGACAAAATGGTGGAAAAGTTACAATAAATAATTGCTATTCAACTGGAAATATTTTAGGAAGATTTTCTGCTGGTATTTGTGGAGGGTTTGCTGGTTTAGATAATGGGTTCATAAGTATAACTAATTGCTATTCATTAGGTAATATCAATGGGATTTATTCTGCAGGTATTATTGGATTTCAAGCAGGACAACAAAATGGGTATGTTATAGTAACAAACTGTTATTCTGCTGGTGATATTAATGGGGATTATGCTGGTGGAATAAGTGGAGTTTATTTTGGTTATAATTCAAATAATTCAAATCAAATTATAAATTGTTATTCAATTGGAAATATTAATGGATTTAGTAGTGGAGGTATTTGTGGAGGAGATGTTGGTATAAATGATAATACAATATACATACCAAAAGTTTTAATTAAAAATTGTTATACATTAGGTAATATTTTAAATAGTAGTGGTGCTATTTGTGGAGGCTCTACTGGTGAGGTGTATAGAAATATCCCTATAGTAAATATATCTAATTGTTATGTACTTAATGGTCCTATTGTTTCTCCTTCATCACAAATAACCCCTACTCAAACCCTAACATATATTTCACCAACAAACGCATGGGTTGATCTAGAAGCTGTAACTTATTTATTGGAAACACCTGCATATAGTCCATCTGGTTTGCTTGTTAATCCTATAGGAACTGTTTGGGCTGATATTGCTCCAAATTCTACTTCTATCCCTTGGATTTTTTCCACTTTAGGTTATTCACCATATACTACTAAATTAGTCACCACCATTAACCAAACAGTTCCAACTGGTGGCAAATCCATAAAAGCATTAGATACTACAGGACCTGAATATACAATTGTATCAATAAATGATAAAGTTTCTACAAATTTTCCCAAAATTACTATGAATAAATCAACAGGTCGAATTACTTTTGGAGATAATATTGTACCAGGTATTTATTTAATAAAAGTATATGAACAATTTAATTTATTGACACAAACAGATTTGACAAAAGGTTTTGGTGATATTGAATATACTCAATACACAATGACAAATTTTAAATCAACTATTCCAGAAAGATGCACTGAATATATAATTAAAATTAAAAAAAATACTGAATTAATTATTTGTTTAAATAAAATTTTTAATGGATATTTCCCAAATGAAAAATATTGTATTGTAACAAATCCATCTCATGGATGTGCTAAAATCAAATCAAATTCCAAATTAATTTATAAACCAAACAAAAATTATGTGGGAAAAGATAAATTTGTTTTACACCTTTTGAAATTTAAAATGCCGATTTTAAATTTCAATTTTATCGTCAAAATTTATGTTTTATAATTTTTATACTTTTTAATTTTAGATGTTTTTTTAATATAAAAATCTTGTCTTTCATAAGCACCTTTTAATATATTTTTATAGTTTTCTTTAGGTATTTCTTTTATCACTTTTTTAATATTTTTTTTTAATTCATTATATTTTAATCCTTCTAATTTTCTTAATTTTGATTTTAATAAACTAAAGTATCCCTCAATTGAATTTGTAAAATGTTGATATGGAACAGAATATAATAATTTATTATTTTTATTTACTAATTCTTTTATTTTTTCGTGTCTGTGAGAACTGGCATTATCTAAAATTATTAATTTATTTTTATATTTTAAAGTTATGTTTTGTTCCAAAAAATTATATAATCTATCAACATTTATTCCACCTTTTTCATATAATTCCCATCCTTCTACACCAGTTGAACTGATGGCAAATATACTTGTATATTTCTTAAAAACCTCTTGTGATTGTGTTTTTATTATACATCTCTTACCAACATCATTATAACAATGATATCTATTTTGTAAAGCATTTATACTACTTTCATCAATACAAATAATATCTTCAATCTTATATTTTTTTACTTCTTTATAGAATTCTTTAATGTTTTTATTTATATCAATATCTTTACCAAATCTTTTTACTGGTTCATGCCTAATGTGTGTTAATTTTAATGATATATGATTATCCTTAATTATATTTGAAATATGTCTTTGTGATATATTAAAATCTTTAAATTTTTCTTTTGCTTTAATGTGTAAATCTTCTAAAGTAATTGTTTTATTTTTTCTTAATTCTTCCAATATATATTTAACTTGTTCTTTTGTTATTTTATAAGATATTGATTTTTTACTATGTCTTTTTATACTTCCTTCTTTTTTATATCTATCAATCCACCTCATTAAACTTCTTGGCGAACACCCAAATATATCACATACTTCATCTAGTGTCTTATTTGCTTTTAAGTAATATTTTACTACAGACAATTTATAATCTTCACTTTTATGCTTTGATGACATTTTATATAAATATTTATATAAAATTATCTTTGACATTATTTTTTATTTCTTAAAATAAAAGTTTTATGTTTTTCAGAATTATTATGAACTTCTATTGTATCTTTTGAAAAACTTCCAAAATCACACAATTCACAATAATACTTAAATTTTTCTTTTCTTTCTTCTCGTGTTGAATGTTTATTTAATATATGTTTTAGCATATTTGTATAATTTGTTGTATTATAATCACAATTTTTACATTTTCCTACTTCTTTTTTATCTGTTCTTGTTTTTCTCTTTCCTGTTTTATGAAATTCTGTATTACAATGATTATTCCACTGACTTATAAAATTACATTTGTAATTACATTTTTCACATATATATTTATATTCATTTTGTATGTTTTCTTCCATTTTGTTATATAATATAATAATATTTTTTTATATTATTTTTAACATAAAATATATAGATTTATTTTTAATTATTCAAAAAATATATAGATTTATTTTTAATTATTCAAAAAAATATATAGATTTATTTTTAATTATTCAAAAAATATATAGATTTATTTTTATATTTTTCAAAAAATATATAAAAATAATTTAAAATTTATTTTCTAATTATATATTATTATATGAGTTCCAAAGAAAAACCTAAAGTAAAAATTAAAAAGGTTTTTGATGAAATTGATGATGAGAAACAAAAATTAGAATTTATGATTGTTAATAAGACACCACTTATAAATATTATTAAATCTAAAAAACTTTTAGACAAAATTAATTCTATAACTTATATTGTTAATAAAATTGTTATTCAAGCTTGTCAATTTATCAATCTTTATTTTATATATTTGTATGATAATAATAAAGAATTTCCTAAAATTGATACTAAATTTATTATGGCTATTTTCAAGACTATTACTATTAGAGATAGTACTAAAGGAAAACCACCATCTGAGGAAACAAAACAATTAATGATTGAATTAGATGAATTTTATAATAAATATTATAAACAATGTATTATTGAAAATGACATTATGAATGATACTAAATTAAATTTTATTATGGCTTATGAAGCAATTGATATCATTAAAAATATTAAAAATAATATTACAGAACATTTTAAGGATTATGTTAATAAATTTGTTAATCAATCATTTGAAGTTAAATTTTTAATTCAAGATATAAATAATTTAGGTTTTGACACTGAAACAACTAAAGAAATTAAAAATAGTATTTATGCAGATTTAAGAAAAGTAAAAAATGATTTGTTAAAAATTGATAATGATTTTGAATCGGATGAAATGTTTCATAAATGGATTAAAACACATAAACCATTCATACTAAGAAAAAATAAATTATCTAAAAATTCTATTGATTATGATTTATGTGCTAATCCATTAGATTATATTAAATCATTATTTTATATGAATGTTGAACTAGAAAAAATTAATCAACAAAGAATAAAAGAAGAAAAAGACCAATTTAAATTATTTCAAGTTATACCTCAAAGAACAAGTGTTAAACCAAATTATTTATGTATAGATACATCAGGATTAATAAATTTAGTAATTGAAGAAAATTCAATTAAATATTTAAGTAATGTTGAAAAATACCAAAAAGAATTATGGAATAAAAACTTTAAAATTAGTCAAAAGGAATTCAAAAGAAAAAATTATCAATTTAATTATATGATAAAAACTGATGGTATTGGTTGTTCTGTATTATTAGTTAAATTAAAAAATGGAAAACCAATAGAAATTACTCAAAAGATGCAAAGAGAATTAAAACAAAAATTAGAAAAAAGAGATAAATACATTGAAGATATTAAAATAACTAATGATATTAAAAATAAAAGAATAGTATGTCTAGATCCCAATATGAATGATATTTATTATGCTGTTTCAAAAGAAATTAAACCTAAAATAATTGTTGATGATAATAATAAGTTAAGATTAGAAAATGAGGAAGAAATTATTACATTTAGATATACACAAAACCAAAGAAGATTAGAAACCAGAAATAAAAAATATAATAAATTACAAGACAAAATAAATAAAGAGAAAAAAATCAATAATAAAACAGTTAAAGAAATTGAAACTGAACTATCTAAATTTAATTCTAAAACTTGTGATTTTAATAATTTTATTTCATATTGTAAAAAGAAAAATGAAGTAAATAGATTATTATTTTTACATTATCAAGAAGAAATATTTAGAAAATTAAAGTTTAATAGATATACAAACACTCAAAAATCCGAAAGTAAAATGATTAAAAACTTTTCAAATAAATTTGGAAAGCCTGATGATTGTATTGTTGTTTTAGGTGATTATGATAAAGGAGAACACAATATGAAAGGAAAGGAGCCAATAATAAATAGAAGAATAAGAAAAATATTTAGAAATAATGGTTATAAAGTTTATATGATAAATGAATTTAGGACTTCAAAATTATGTAATGTTTGTGAATGTTGTTGTAGTCCTTTCTTAAAAAGAGAATCGCATAAACCAAAAGACATAGATAAAAAAACAAAAAAGGGAAAACTTATTGAAGTTTGGGGTTTAACCTTGTGTGAAAACAAGAATTGTAGTTTAATCCATAACAGAGATAAAAATTCAGCCTTAAATATGTATAAAATAACTCAATCAATACTAGATGGAAAAGGAAGACCGGAAAAGTATTGTAGAGAAATAAAACAAATTCATTCCTGTTAAACGACGGGATATAATCAAATTTTTATACCTTGGATGACGTTAGTATGAAAAATTACTTATAAAATCGGCATTTTAAATTTCAAAAGGTGTAAAAAAAAGAAAGTATATTTATTACATAATGACAATAAACAATAATTATTTTATTTGTAGAAATAATTTAATAATATTTACAGATTACTTTAATGAACCATTAAATGATTACATAGAAATAA